>Ga0187893_10005646_pt1 | contig 22212 bp, 19 predicted proteins | sample MA1701074metaG_FD_139574 | JGI IMG/M metagenome (GOLD analysis project Ga0187893, IMG submission 139574) | White microbial mat communities from a basaltic lava cave in the Kipuka Kanohina Cave System on the Island of Hawaii, USA - MA170107-4 metaG ...
CTTCGCCTCCGCCTTCGCCTCCGCCTCCGCCTCGGCCGGCGCCTTCGCCTCCGCCTCCGCCTCGGCCGGCGCCTCCGCCTCCGCCTCCGCCTCGGCCGGCGCCTCCGCCTCCGCCTCCGCCTCCGCCGGAGCCTCCGCCTTCGCCTCCGCCTTCGCCTCCGCCTCCGCCTCCGCCTCCGCCGGAGCCTCCGCCTCCGCCTCCGCCTTCGCCTCCGCCTCCGCCTCGGCCGGCGCCTTCGCCTCGGCGGCGCCGCCCACGCCGATTCTCGGGTCGGCGCCGGCGGATGCGGTCTCGCGGTCGGCGTCGGTGGCTGAGCCGGCCGGGCGGGGGCGTCGCGATCGCGCCCGTACGGGGGGGGTCGCGGGCGCCTTGCGCTTGGCGGCCGACGTTCGACGCGGCCCGACTGCTTCCGCTCCCGTGCCCGTTGCCCGCCCGTCGGCCGTTCCCTCGGATGGGGCCTCGGCGCGCCTCGCCCCGGCGCGCCCCGCCTCGGCGCGCCCCGCCCCGGCGGCGCCACCGGTCGAGCGGGGCGCGTGGGGTCGGGGCGCGGCTGCGCCCCGTTTCTCGTCACCGGGCGCGCTGGTTGGCTCACTCGACGCAGCAGGCGCCTCACCGGCGCCCAGAGCCGCGCCCATGGCGGAATCGGCCGGTGTCGCCACCTCGCACTCCTGCTCGTCGTCCCCGGCAACGAGCTTGGCGTCGATCACCGACGCGCGTCCGCTGTCGGCCGGCCTCGTGTGGCGGCGAAGCGGGCGCTGGGCGATCCCGAGCCCGACCAGTAGGCCGGCCATCCAGATGAGGGTTCCGGAAACGATGCCGACGACCGCCAGCAACGCACCCCCGATGACGACGACACCCTGTCCCACGGCCACGGTGAAGCCCGCCTTCATGTTCTTGTCGAACTCTTCGGCCAGCTGGAAGAGGAACGGGAGTTGGCGAAGGCCCTCCCCCATGAGGACGATCTGCGCCGTGTCAACGGCCGCGGTTGATGCGCCGCTCAGAGAGACCGAGACGTTGGCCTTGCGCAGGGAGATCGAGTCGTTGATCCCGTCGCCGACGAAGCAGACCGAGCGCCCTTCGGCCTGAAGTTCCCCGACCAGGGTCGCCTTCTCCTCCGGCAGCGTGTTGGCGAAGTAGTTGGGGATGTCGAGTTCGCGAGCCATCCTCCGGGTGGGGTCCTCCTGGTCGCCGGAGATGATGTAGATGTCGAGGCCCCGCGAACGCAGCGCTTTGACGACGGACCTCACCTCGGGACGCAAGGTCGGCTGCAACTCGATCGCCCCTGCCAACCGGTCGTCGATCGCGACCATCACCAGGGAGTGCCCCTTCTCCCTCACCTCCTCGACGAGCGTCCCCATCGCCGCCGGGACGTCGATCCCCTCCATCGCCATGAAACGGTTGCTCCCCACCCGGACGACCTGGTCGCCCAGCCGGACGGTCAGCCCGTAGCCCAGCTCGTACTGGGCCCGGTCGATCTCGGGGAGGGTGAGGCCCCGCTCGGCGGCCTCCCCCAGGATCGCACGGGCGATCGGGTGCGTCTGGCGGTGCTCGGCGGCGGCCGCGCTCCGCAGAACGGTGTCGGCGTCAACCTCCCCGCAGGTGTGGATCTCGGCCACCTCAGGCTGGTCGAGGGTCAGCGTGCCGGTCTTGTCGAAGACCATCGTGTCGACGCCCATGAGCAACTCGAGCGAACGTCCGTCCTTGACCAGGATCCCGTGATTGGAAGCGACGTTGAGGAAGTTGAGCATGGCGATGGGTGCGGTGAGCTTGATGTTCAAGCCGATGGCCGACCCGAGCACCGTGACCGCGTAGGGATAGCCGGCGAGCGGGAAGGCCACGACCGCGAGCAGCATCGTCGGCGGCACCGACCGGTCGGCGACCTGTTCCCCCTTGGACACGATGCTCGCCTGGTAGGAGGCCGTCCGGTTCAGGATGACGCCTATCTGGGCGGCTGCGGTCTCCTTGCCGGTCTTCTCCACCTTTACGTGGACCTTGCCTGCCATCATCAGCGTGGACGTGAGGACGGGGTCGCCCACGCCCTTCTCCGCCGGCTGGGACTCGCCGGTGAGCATGTGCTGGTCGACGGTCGCGATCCCGTGGATGATCACACCGTCGACGGGTACGACTTGGCCAGCCTGGATGACCACGTCGTCGCCCGCCTCGAGCTCATCGACCGGGACCTCGACCTCGACGTCGCCAACCAGTCGCCAGGCCGTCCTCGGCTGCTGGCCGAAGATGTTGATCAGGCTCTGTTGCGAGCGGTCCTGGGTGATGAGCACCAGCTTCTCGGCCAGGTAGTAGGCGATGAGGCCGAACGAACCGGCGACGAAGAAGCCGCCGGCGAAAGCGCCGATGAAGTACAGCGATCCCATCACGTCCATGCGCAGCTTGTGTTCGTGGACGACGGCGTTGTAGCCGTTCCTGAAGATCCGGAACGTGCTGTAGACCGCCGCTCCGAGAGTCACCACCCAGAACACCGGGTAGACGAGGCCGGCCACCGCCGAGGCCATGCAAAGTGCTGCCGCGCCGATGTAGCGGTTGAGCTGGCGCTCGTCGTCGCTGACCACCAGGGCGCCGTTGCTGGAGAGCTCCGCCAACTGCTGCATCCGGTCCCGGCCCAGCGCCGGATCGACCTTCTCGACGATGAACCGCTGGTAGTTCTGCTCCACCACCGCCACCGTCATCAGGACGCCCCTTGGCGCCCGCTCCTCGTCCAGCTCCTGCCGCGCCTGCTGCGCGTCGCGGGCGATCTCGATGCACATCTCCTTGAACCAGGTCTCGACCTTGTCGCCGTTGTTGCGGGCCCAACGGGCGGCCGCCACTCCTGTGCCCCCGACGGCCAGTAGCAGAATCATTCCGCTTCCCCTCCCCTACGCCAGGTCCGACAGGATCGCGTGCGCTGCATTATGCCCGGGTGCTCCGCTCACGTCGCCACCCGGGTGGGTGCCGGCGCCACACATGTAGAGGCTCGCCACGGGCGTGCGATGCCCGCCGCGGCTGAACAGGCGGTGGCCGAGGAGCTGCCGCGCGACGTGGTCGGTGTGGCGGAAGTTGCCGTCGGTGAGGGAGATGCGCTGCTCGAGGTCGGCGGGGGTCAATACCATCCAGTCGACGATCGAACTCCGGAAGTTCGGCGCGTAATCGGTGAGCAAGTCGATCAGTTGGTTGCCGACCCGTTCGCGCAGCCCGTCCCAAGTCCCTTCCCGGGGCTGGACCGGGAAGAAGCGCACCCACATCGAGACGATGTGGGCCCCGGCGGGGGCAACGGTGCGGTCGTAGACCGTCGGAATCTGGACGTCGATCACCGGGCAGTCCGTAAGTCGTCCTTCCAATGCATCCTGGCTCGATCTGCGGTACCACGCCGTCGTCGGGCCAATGCCGATGGATGCCACCAACGTGGGGTCGAAGTCAGAACCGAGGTGGCGGCTGAAATCCGGTAGCTCCCGGACCGCGGCGTGGAACTTGAGGGTGGCGTGGTCGGTCTCCAGCGCCCTCACCGACGACGTGACCGACGCCGGCATGTGGTCCTCACCCACCAGGCCCAGGAAGGTGCGCTTCGGATCGGCGTTCGAGACGACGAGGCGGCTGCGTAGCGCCTCCCCCCCGGCCAGCTCGACGCCGGTGGCACGCCCGTCCTCGACGAGGATGCGCCGTACCTCGGCGTCGCAGCGGATCTCGGCGCCGGCGGATCGCGCCGAGCGTGCGATCGATTCGGCGATCGTGCCCATGCCGCCCACGACGATCCCCTGGTTGTCGCTGTCGACGTAGATGTTCGGCTTGGTGGCGGCGTAGGCGAAGAGGAGGCCCGGCTCGTCCATGCCCTTGGCCGCCATCACGTGCGAGATGGCTGCGGCCTTGACCGCGTCGCTTTGGAAGAGCTGGTCGACGAGCTCGGTGAGCGTCCCATCGAGGAGCCTGGCCAGGAGCGCCTCGTCCACCGTACCCGCCACGCTGGCCCGCAGTTCGTCGATCGTCGGTGGCTCGCAGAGGAAGTACCGGTCGAACAATCTGCCCGCTCGCTGCCAGAACTCCTGGAACGCCACGTACCCGATCGCGTCCTTCTCCGAGAACGAGGCCGCGATCTCCCGGGACGTTCGTTGGGTGTCGTTCCACAGGAACAACGACCGCCCGTCGGGGAACGGGAAGAACCGCTTCATGGGCAGGGGGTGCACCTCAAAGCCGTGGGCCCGCAGTTCGAGGTCGCGGACGACCTTGTCCTGCAGGATGTACGCCACGTAGGCGCAGGTGGATATCCGGTACCCCGGGAACAGCTCCTCGGTGACGCACGCCCCTCCCACCATCGAGCGCCGCTCGAGCACGAGGACGTCGAGGCCGGCCCGGGCCAGGTAGGCCGCGCACACCAGCCCGTTGTGGCCACCACCGACGACGATCACGTCGCGACGGTCTGTCACGGCTCGACCGTCACGGGCGGAGGGTCGAGATCGGGCGGCACTGCAGAAGGTAGAGCGTGTCATCGTGAAAGGCGCCCTCCACGTCGACCGGGAACCCGAGATCGGCCTCCAGCCCTACGGCGAGGTCGGCGACCGCGCTCGCCTGCGTTTCGGTGAGGGCCGGCCGGCGGCGCAACGCCCGCGGGACGTTAACCTCCTGCACACCGGCGGGGCGAAGAATGGTCATGCGTTGCTTGTCGTGGACGTGCCATGTGGCGATGCTGCGATCGCTCCTCCGGAGCGTGTAGGTGTCCGGGGTGACCGAGCCGCTGACGATGCTCTCACCCAAGCCCAAGCTGGCGTCGACCACCACCTCGGATCGCTCGCCCGTGACCGGATTGGCGCTGAAGGCGACGAAGGACGCGTCGGCTGGCACCAACTGCTGGACAAGCACGGCCACCGGTTCGCCGCCTCCCGACGGGCCGTGAGACCGCTGGTAGGCGAGGACGCGCTCGGCCCGCGCCGAAGCCCAGCAGGCGATGACCGCATCCGCCACCGCCTCCAGCCCCGCAGGGTTGAGGTGCGTCGAATACTGCCCGGCGAAGGACGCCGCCGCGCCGTCCTCCCCCAGTGCGGACGATCGAACCGCAACCCGCAGCCGCGCTGCACCACACCGGTCGGCCAGAGCGGCGTAGGTCTCGTCCAGGAGCGCTCCCAGGTCGACGGGCAGCAGGGCGGGCGCCCCTTCGCCGGCCCATCGGGAGTGGGCGTGCGCCGTCAGGCAGAAGCCGGGCGGCACCGGGTAGCGATCAGCCAGCTGGCTCAGCCTGGCGGCCTTTCCGCCGGTCAAGGCGATGTCGCGGCAGGCGGGCTGGTCAAGCCAGACGGCCAGCACCCGTCGTACCCTCACTCGTGCCTTGCCGCGCCCGGACCTCGTCCCCGGCGGCGCGTACCGACTCCCACACACGCCCGACCCAGGCGAGGTGCTCCGGCTTCATGAGGCAGGATCGCAGGCAGGCGACATCGTCCTGGTCCCAGACGACGTCGGGCCAGCGGTGGCGCAGCAGGGCGGCAGGGAACGTGGCGACGGCGAGGTGGAGGTCAAGGCCGGCGGCGGCGTCAAAGGTGGCGCGTGACAGCCTCGAGATCTCAACGGCGGTCGTCGCCCGCGGGGCCCACACCACGATGTCGAGCTCGGGGTCGAAGGCGAGGCCCCAGTCATCGTCGGCCTGTACGCTCGCGGCGAGGTGCAGCGCAGCCTCGCGGCTCCTGGCCAGGCGATCGGCGAAGGCGCCGCCCGGCACCAGGGGGAGGAGGCGCTGGGTGGCCCAGAGCGCGACCGCCGACGCTCCCGCCCGTGAGCACTCCAGGCTGATCTCGCCCAAATGCAGCGCGCTGGACGTGAAGTACGTGTACGGCGAGTCGTGCTCGTAAAGCAGGCCGACGGCGGGGTCTTTGAAGAGGATGCAGCCGCATCCATAGGGCTGGAGACCGTGCTTGTGCGGGTCGATCGCGATCGAGTCCACCCGATGGAGCTGATCGAAGGCGGCGCGGGTCTCGGGGCGAAGGTTGTCAACCAAGCCGAAGTACCCGCCATACGCGGCGTCGGCGTGAAGGCGGAACCCGTACGCGGCCTGCAGGTCGAGCAATCCGGGCAAGGGGTCGACCGAGCCGGTCGCAGTGGTCCCCATCGTAGCGATGACCGTTCCCACCTCGCCGGTCGCGAGGATCGTTTCCAACGCCCCGAGGTCCATGCGGGCCGCCGAGTCGCACTCGACGGCGGTGAAGGGGAGCTGGAGGACCGCCGCGATTCGCCGGTGGGTGTAATGGGCCTGCTGCGAGGCCACGATCACCTTGCCCGGCCGGGACTGGCCGGCCACCCAGAGCGCTTCCAGGTTGGCCATCGTCCCCCCGGCGCACAGGTGGCCCAGATGCGTCGACCAGCCGTACATCGACGCGATCTCCGCAACTGCCTCCTTCTCCATCGCGGAGCTGGCCCGCCCGCCGTCTAGGGCATGGTTGTTCGGGTTCACCCACATAGCCAGCGCATAGGCCAGGCGCGCCAGGGGGTGGGGCGGCTTCAGCATCTGGCCGGCGTACATCGGGTGGGGGTACGGATAGTTGTCCTGCAAGCGGTCGGCGACCTCGAGCAGCACGGCTCGCATGTCGCCGATGTCGTCTTCACCCTCGAAGGGGGGCAACCCCGCGAACCCGCGGTCGAGGCGCTCCGCCGCCTCCCCGAGCAGGGCAAGGCTTGAGAGCTCTAGCACTTCGTCCCCGGGTCAACGGCGACGCCGCGAGTCCCGTCGACTGAACCCGTCGTCATCGATCGGCGTTGGCGCCGTCTGGGTGGGAGTCGCTCCCGCCCCTCCCGCCAGCGAGGAGCACGTGCCGGCCGTCGGGTCGCTGCCTGGTGCAGCCGGTGCACTCGCCCGCCGGCTGGCTCCCCAGACGGGTCTGGGCGAGCGTCGCCACGAACACGTCGCCTTCCCGGCGGACCTCGAACGTCGTTAGGACGCCCGGCTCGTCAACCTCCCCGCTGAGATTCTCAAGGCATTCGCCGTCCTCGAGGGAGTACGAGATGGCGTGTGACCGGCAGACGACCGCGGGGACGTTCGGGAGCACCGTTCCGTACAGCTCCAACCGGGAGCCACGATGGGGGCACAGCATCGAGCAACCGACGTACCCCTGTGTTGTCTCCGCGACGAGTCCTTGTTCCCCGCCGAGCTTGATGCGATACAGCCCCGTGGGTTCCTTGGAATCGCGCCGTACCAGCATTCTCGGGACTGGAACCGCGAAGCTCGCCAACGCCCCCCCTTCGCCTTGACCGTGGTGCCTGCCGGTCTCAAGCGCAGGGGCCTCGTTCTGGCAGTTCCCCGAGTCCCTCCCAGCGCCACGCCCACCCATATTCTGACACACTTCGCGTGGCGTTCGGGTTCGGATCGCGGCCCGGCGGACCGCAGCGTGCGACGGATCCTCCCGCGCGTCGCAGTCGCTGCGATCGGAGGCTTCTGCTCGCCGACCACCGGTCCTAGACTCGGGCCGGCCAACGCCCCGGTCCTGTCGGCCGCCCCGATCCTGTCGGCGCCGCAGCCCTCGGCGAGAGGGGCTCGGGCGAGCGTACCGGCGCCCGGGGTGTAGGGCGGGATGACGAAGGACGGTGTCGGATGAGGTCTCAGGAGTGCCCGTCGGAGAGGAGCGGCTTGGTCTTCGGCCTGCCCAACAACTACTACTTCGACCCTGCCGTCCTCGAGGCGGAGAAGGCGGCGCTGTTCCGGCGCAGCTGGCAGATCGTCGGGCGCGAGTCGCAGCTCCGGGCCCCCGGCGACTATCTGACCTCCACCATCGCCGACGAGCCCCTGGTCGTCGTCCGGGACGACGAGAGGCGGCTGCACGCCTTCGCCAACGTGTGCGCCCACCGGGGCATGCGCCTGGCTGCGAACGACGGGCACTGCACGCGTTTCGTCTGCCCCTATCACAGCTGGATCTACGACCTGCATGGCCAGCTCCAATCCGTGCCGTTCGCCAGGTACCTGCCGGAAGACTTCGAGAAATCGAAGGTCCGTCTGCCCCCAGCGCTGGTCGACACGTGGGGCGGGTTCGTGTTCGTCAACCTCGACCTCTCTGGCGATGGTTTGAAGTCGTTCCTCGGCGAGATGGTGGCTCGGTGGCAGGACTACAACACGGAGTGGGAGGCACTCCAAGAGGTGGAGCAGTTGACGTACGATGACGAGCAGTTCAATTGGAAGATCTTCATGGAGAACTCGACCGATTACTACCATATCCCGTTCATCCATCAAGGCTCGTTGAGCATGCCCCCGGTGTTCGCGACGGGCGCCGCCGGGCCTCACTTCATGCTCACGACCGCGACGCCGGAAGAGAATTATCGGCGCTACTTCGACCTCGTCTTTCCCAACAACTACTTCCACATCGCACCGAACAAGATCCAGCACTTCCGGGTGGTCCCGAAGACGCCGGAGACGTGTCGCGTCGAGGTCACCCTCTACCAGACGCCAGCGCAAATGGACGCGTACCCTCTCAGCGATCCGACCAAGCACCGCGAGGTCAGCCGGATCCTCGACCAGGACTTCGCCGTCTGCCGTGTCCTGCAGGAGCAGGCCCGGTCGCGACACTTCCGGGTCCGGTACACCGCGTCCGACCTCGAAGACGGGGTCAACCACTTCGACGCCACGGTGCTCGCTGCGCTCCTTGGGGCCGGTGTCGTCACCGGGGCCGGAACGGATGGCGGCTTGGCGACCAGCACGAGTCGCTGAAGGTGCGGGTCGAGCTTGGGGTCGAGCTGCCAAACCGGTGATCAGCTCAGCCGGCGAGGAACCTCGCTTTCGCATCGGCCCGTTCGCTGGCCATGCCTCGGAGGGTCTCGACCGCGGACAGCTCGCGAAGGTCGAGGCCGGCGCCGCAGCTTTCAGCCATCCGGACCTGCTTGAGCGACGGTGCGCTTCCTACCAACTTCTGGGCGATCAGCGCATGGTGTTCCAGGTCGAGGTGCTGCATCTCGTAGAGGCGCCACACTTCCTGCCATAGCGGGCCGGGCCAGGACGAAGGGTGACCGACTTCGACTTCGATCTCGGCCAGCATTGCGCGTAGGCGAAGCTTCATCAACCGGCCGTCGAGGTTGTCGGTGCCGCTGAACCCCGCTCCGCCAGCGCTGGCTGCTTCCATCGAAGGGCGGATCACGTCATTGTAGAGCTGCGGCGATGATGATTGCGCGTACCACATGGCGGCGGTGGTGCCGCGGCAGACATCGCAGAGCCGGGCGATGTAGCTCGTCTTCGCGTTGGGGTCGGATGCCGCCGTAGCGGCATCTATCAAGTGGACCGAGATCGTCGCGTACTGACAGTAAAGGTGATGCCCAACCTTCCATCGCCAGATCGCCATCGGACCGTGGTGGGCCTCGGCTACGTCGCCCGGGCTGGGAAGGTGGACCTCGTCGTGCTCGTCGTGGTCGTCGGGCTCGTCGTGGTCGTCGGAGAGCCCCCACTCAGCCGAAAGTCCGGCCGCGGTCGCCCGTAGCATCATGGCGATCTCGTGGGCGTCGAGCACGCACGAGGGAAGGTCGGATAGGACCAGGGCCGTCGTCAAGAGCACCTGGTGGAGGAAGGCCTCGGCTGTCAGCGTGTCGGTCCGCCGGATGCCGAAGTAGTCGTCGTAGCGGGCAAAGGCATTGACAACCGCCGGCATGTCGGCGCTCGGCCGGAGTCTCAGCACGTGGTGGTCGAGGTTGCGCGCCAGCGCCTCCCACGACTGCTGGCGGGAAGCCGTGCCGTTCGGACCGGCTCGATCGGCGAGCTCGTGAAGCGCTCGGTGGATGTGCCGCACCACCGCGCCGAGCGTTGCCTGCACCATCGTCGGTGTGGGCAACGACGTCGACAGCCGATCCGCGGCGCGGTGGGCATGCCGCGCCACGTACGCGGCGAGCGTCACTTCGCGACTTGCGAGATCCGCCAGTGGTTGGATGCGATGCGTGGGCGCCGACTGGCATCTGGGTGGGTCGAGGACGCTTCGATGGTCGGGGGCCTTCATACCGCGCTCGGGGCCACCGGGGGACGCCGACAGCAAACCTCATCAGGCAGCGCAGTCGGCGGCATCGACGATCAGTCTCACCTCTGTTCTTCCCGCAGACAAGCCAGCGAGTGGGCGCCTTGCAGCGTTCCCTGCCGACCAGGAAGGTTCCTGACGCGACGTGGCCCCACTCGAACCCTCGACACGTTGCGCGGCGCCATCCTCTCGGGGCGCGCCGGTCATCGCTCCGTGCCCGAACGGCCAGGTGGTCGCCCTGCCCCCGCGGCGACCCAGCCCGTCCGCGTGCTAGTATCCCGCCGTCTTGGCCCCTGGGTGGCGTGAGTGGGAGGGACGCGGGTGGCGCTACATCTGACGCGGCGGAGGTTCATCGCCTGGGCGGGGGCGTTCGCCTCGAGCGCACCGCTCCTCGCCGCCGCGTGCAGCTCGGCGAAGAAGCAGTTGCCGACCGAGGGCGTCGGGCAGCATCCACCGGCCGGCGGCGGAAGTTTCGTCATCAACGGCAAGACCTACCCGTTCAAGGACCCAAAGACCGGCGAACTCCTCTACCACGAGAAGATCCGCTTCCTGCCAAAGCCGGGTGTTCGTCGCCAGGTGCGTCAGTCGCCCGTCGAGCTACTCGACGCCCAGCCCAAGGTGGTCGAGAGCAGGGACGGCGTGCTCGACCTCGATCTCGACATCGCGTTCGCCGACGTGGTCGTCAACGGCCAGACCATGCGCCTGCGCACCTACAACGGGGCGCTCCCGGGGCCGACCCTCGTAGCCAGGCCCGGTGACGTCCTCCGGATACGCGAGAACAACAAGTTGCCGCCCGAGGCTCCGATGCCGCACGAAAACGTCAACCACCCCCACGGCTTCAACGACGTCAACCTCCACACCCACGGCCTCAACGTGAGCCCGGAGGATGTCGAGGACAACGTGCTCATCGCCATCCACCCCGGCGAGTCCCTCGAACACGAGATCCCGGTCGCGCCTGACCATCCGACGGGGACGTTCTGGTACCACCCCCACAAGCACGGCTCTACCGCCACTCAGGTCGGGAGCGGTATGGCGGGCATGCTGCTGCTCAAGGGCGACGGCGACGTGCGGGCGGTGCCGGAGGTCGGAGCCGCCCGCGAGGTGGTCCTCGTCTTCCAGGAGCTCTATGTGGAGGACGGGCCCGACGGAGTGGGTTCCGTGCCAGGGATGCCGACCGCGGTCGAGGACTACTTCTACAGCGACAAGATCCGCAACGAGATCACGGTCAACGGCCACGCCTGCACGGAGCTGGGAAAGGACGGCGAGGTTCTGGTCCCCGTACTCCGGATGCGGCCGGGCGAGGTCCAGCACTGGCGGATGTGCCACGCGGGGATCTTCCACAACTGGCCGTTCGCCATCGACGGGCACCAGGTCCACGAGATCGCCTACGACGGCATCACGTTGGAGAATCCCCGACCCGTCGACGAGTTCGAGTTCGTCTCCGGCCAGCGTCGCGACATCCTCGTCCAGGCGAGCCGGCAGCCGGGAACCTACGCGGTGAGGCGGAAGGCGTACAAGCAGGCGGCGGAGGTGAACACGTGGCCCGAGATCACCCTGTTCAACCTCGTCGTGGCGGGTGACCCGGTCGAGATGTCGTTGCCCAGGGCGCTGAACCCGCCGGCGGCCCGCCTCCCGTACATCCGCGACGACGAGATCGTCTACCGGCGGGAGATTCCCTTCGACTTCGTCGACAACACCGAGCAGGGGATCTTCCTCTTCACCGTCGGTGGCAAGGTCTTCAAGCCGGGCAGGGTCGACTACACCATGATGCTGGGAACGGCCGAGGAATGGACGGTGACGAACAGCCCGTCGTCCGACCACCCGTTCCACATCCATGTCAACTGGTTCGAGCTGCACAAGCTCATCGACGGGTCGGGCAAGGAGACCGTGTTCGCCCCACCGATATGGATGGACACGCTCAACCTTCCCGCCAACGGTCGGGCCGTGATCCGGTCGCGGTTCGAAAGGTTCCAGGGCAAGGCCGTATTCCACTGCCACTTCCTCACCCACGAGGACGAGGGGATGATGTCGTTGATCGAGTTCGTCGACGGCTCGCCCCGGGCCGGCGTTGTCGGCGCGACGGGCGGCACGTTCCTCTCGGGCGACTACGAGAACAAGGTCCAGGCGCGCTTTCCCAAGGGCGCGGTTCCCGGCGACACGAACCTCACCTACCAGCGCCTCGCGTCGCCGTCGGCGCCGACACTCAACCCTGCTCCGGGCTTACCCGCAGGTTTTGCCGACTTCGACATGTTCTTCAGGCTCACGGCTGAAGCAGGCGGCCAGCCGGTCTCCACGGTCGCCCGGCCGTTCACGATCGAAGTCAAGTTCTCGGCCGCCCAGGTCGACAGCCACGTCTCCGCCAACGACATCGGCCTGTTCCGCTACGACGAGCGCGCCCGTGCCTGGACCAGGGGTGGCGTCGGTGTGCTGGCCCGGTCCGGCAACCTGCTGACCTGCTCGACGAAGCTGTTCGGCACGTTCGCCGTCAGCGGAAGGATCACGCCCTGCTACGACTTCGTCGCTCCGGCGGGTGTGGGGCCCGAGGACGTCGACGCCCTGATGGCCATCAAGGACAGCCCCTACGAGTACTTCCGCAAACCGTTCGACGTGGCGCCGGTGGGGGCGCCCGACGGGGTGGTGGACGACAAGGACGCGGCGGTCGTGAAGGCCGCCAAAGGCCAGTTCTGTGGGTAGCGCGAAGGCGGCCGCCCGCCTTTGCCTCCGGCCCGACATCCGTGTCAAGAGCCCGAGAGGAGTACGAATGCGACGAGGTCGATCGATGGTTCGAGTGCTCGCCGTCCCGCTGGTGGCGATCACCCTGGTGGCGTGCTCTTCGGACGAGGGCGCGAGCGGGACCACGGCCGAGGAGACGAGGAACCTCGCCGTGGTCGAGGGGTTCTTCCGGGGGCTCGTGACCAACAAGGACCCGCTGGAGGTGGGCCGGTACCTTCGAGACGACTTCGTCTCCAACGAGCCCATGATCGCCGGCAAGCAGGGGATGATGGACTTCGCCACCTTCCAGGCGAAGAACAACCCGAACGCCAACTTCGTGGACGTGATCCACACCGTCGCCAAGGGCGACCTGGTGATAAAGCACTACACGTTCGCCAACGATCCCGCCAAGGGTGCGGACTTCCTGATCGTGGATTTCCTCCGCCTCGAGGACGGCCTCATCGTCGAGTACTGGGATGTCGTCAAGACTCCCCTGCGCGTAGGTGGGTAGCACGGTCAGGCGCTCGATTCGAGTCGGGCCGTGCCGCCGCCCGCGGTGAGAGGCTGACGTCGCACTGCGCGTGATAGGCGCGGGTGTCGGCCGCACGGGAACTCGATCCCTTCAGGTGGCCTTGGAGCGCCTTCTCGGGCGGCCCTGCTACCAGATGGTCGAGGTGGCCGCCCGGCCCGACCACATCGAGCTGAGGCGGAAGGCGATCGAGGGGGACCTCCCCGACTGGGACGAGATCTTCCTCGGCTACGAGGGGGCGGTGGACTGGCCGGCGTCCGCTTTCTGGAGGGAGCTGAGCGTCGCCTATCCGGACGCAGTCGTCGTGCTGTCGGTCCGGGAGAGCACGGAGTCGTGGTGGCAGAGCATCAACCGGACCGTCTTCCACGATCTCGGCCGGCCTCATCCCGCCAACGACTTGGAGGCCATGTTCATCGACCTCATGGCGGCTCGTTTCACTGACCGGTGGCACGACGCTCCTGCCGCGATGGCCGCCTACTGCCGCCACAACGACGCGGTGCGAGAAGGGGTCGCGCCGTCTCGCCTCGTCGAATGGCGGCCGGAGGACGGCTGGGAGCCGATCTGCGCCCGGCTCGGGCTGGCGGCGCCGCCCGAGCCCTTTCCCCACCTCAACACGTTCGCCGAGTTCTGGGCCCGCTGGGGGGCTGACCAGGCCGGGCCCGATCCCCGGTGAACGGTGGCGCGTTGAACGCCGCCGAACGTCTGGTCACAACTGTCCCAATCCTGTGTAGAGGGAGACGATCAATCGTGAGCTTCTTCGACAAGTATTCGCGGTTCTTCGAGACGAGCGACACCCTGCCGTTCCCCAACCGCCTGAACAACCGCTACCGGGCTCTCGTCGAGCAGCACGCCGATCTCCTTCGGGGCGCGTCCGTCCTCGACCTTGCGTCGCACGACGGGCGGTGGTCTTTCGCCGCTCTCCAGACCGGGGCGGAGAGGGTCGTCGGGCTGGAGGGCCAGGCCGTCCTGGTAGCCGACGCCGAGAAGACGTTCGAGCAGTACGGGATCGATTCGTCGAGGTACCGGTTCGTCCATGGCGACCTCTTCGAGACCATCAAGGCCCTCCAACCAGGCGCGTTCGACGTCGTGTTCTGCTTCGGCTTCCTGCACATGCACAACCGCCATCACGAGATGTTGAAGCAGGTCCAGCGGCTCGCGCCCAGGTACCTGATCCTCGATGTGTGGGTAGTGGCGTTCACCAACGACCCGGTCACGTACCTGATCCCCCACCATCTCGACGAGTTCGGCAGCGCCAGGTACGTCCCCGACTTCGACTACCCGCTGGCCTTTCGTGAGCCGAGAAGTACGCCGGTGTCTCGCCGCGACGGCTCGGCGCTGGGCTTCAAGAGCCATGGGCCGACCGGCTCGGCGCCCGAGGTGATGATGCTGGCCCACCCCAGCCAATCGGCGCTCGAGTGGCTGCTCGCCGAGGCGGGCTTCGGCGAACTCGAGTACTACGACTGGAAGAACGCGCCCGTTGACGACTGGAACGACCTCGCCGACTACCAGGCCGGGCAGAGGGTCTCCCTCATCGCCAAGAACATGCGGCCCCGAGCCTAGGACGTGGCCGAAACCCCGTCGCGTGCCGGCGGGCCGAGCCCGCCGGGAGCCGTCCCCAGCGTGGTCGTCATCGTGCTCGACGACCTCGGTTTCGCCGATCTGGGCTGTTACGGGTCGGAACTGGAGACGCCCAACCTCGACCGGCTCGCCCGCGAAGGCCTCCGTTACAACAACTTCCACGTGACCGCGCTGTGCTCGCCGACCCGGGCCTGCGTGTTGACCGGTCGGAACCACCATGCGGTGGGAATGGGGGTCATCCCCGAGCTTGCCGCCGGACCACCCGGCTACCAGTGCCGCATCCCCGCATCCGCGGGGACCCTGGCCCGTGTGCTGCGCGATGCCGGCTACGGCGCCTTCGCCGTGGGCAAGTGGCACCTGACGCCTCGGGCCGAGCGAACTGCGGCGGGGCCATTCGGCCGCTGGCCCCTGGGGATGGGGTTCGAGCGCTTCTACGGGTTCACCGGCGGCGTGACGAGCCAGTGGACGCCCGACCTGGTGTGCGACAACGGGTTCGTGGAGCCACCCTCCACACCCGGCGAGGACTACCACCTCACCGAGGACCTCGCGAACCGGGCCATTCGCCTGGTGGGGGACCTGCGGCAGGCCGCGCCCGGGCGGCCGTTCTTCCTGTACTTCGCCACGGGCGCCGTCCACTACCCACACCAGGTCCCCCGACCGTGGATCGAGTGCTACCGGCACCGGTTCGACGACGGCTGGGAGGCCGTGCGCAGGCGCCGGTTCGACCGGCAGGTGGAACTGGGGGTCGTCCCCGCCAGCGCCGCCTTGACCCCGCGACCACCGTGGGTGCAGCCATGGGAGGGCCTCTCGGTCGACGAACGCCGGTTCCACGCCCGGCAGATGGAGGTGTACGGCGGCTTCCTGACCCATACGGACGCGCAGATCGGGCGGCTGCTGGACTTCTTGGAGGGCATCGGTCGCCTCGACGACACCATCGTTATGGTCCTGTCCGACAACGGCGCCAGTGGCGAGGGCGGCCCTCGAGGCTGGACCAACCCGGCCGGGTTCGGGCGCGCCGAGGGGGACGGGGCAGGCGCCGAATCTCGGGCCCGAGCGATCGATGAGCTGGGCGGGTTCCGCACCTACGACCTCTACGGGTGGGGCTGGGCCTGGGCCGGCAACACGCCGTTCCGGTTGTGGAAGCGCTACACGTGGCTGGGCGGCGTTCGCGTCCCCCTGATCGTCCGCTGGCCGGACCGCATCCCCGCCGGCCAACGAGGTCGGGTGAGAAGCCAGTTCTGTCACGCCATCGACATCATGCCCACGATCCTCGACGCGGCCGGCGTCGCGCTCCCGGACTCTCTCGACGGCGTGCCTCAGCAGGCCGTCGACGGGCGGAGCCTGATGCGCACGTTTGCCGACGCCGACGCCGCCCCTCCCCGCTCGACCCAGTACTTCGAGATCTTCGGCTCCCGCTCGATCTACCACGACGGGTGGAAGGCGACGACCGACCACATCCACCACGCGATGACCGCCGAGCGGGAGCACATCACCGGCAGCCGCCGCTTCGCAGACGACACCTGGTCGTTGTACCACCTCTCGTCGGACTTCTCGGAAGCCCACGACCTTGCCCATGCCCATCCCGAGCACGTCCGCCGGATGGTCGCGCTCTGGTGGAGCGAGGCCGAGCGCAACCAGGTCCTCCCCCTCCTGGAGAGCAGCGAAGTCGAGGGTCCGCTGGCTGGCGCCGAGCCGCTGCCGGGTGCGCGGCTGGCGGAGTTGGCCCTCCTGGCGAACACCGGCCCGGTCGTCCCGCCGTCGCTGGTCGAGGGCTTTCGCGTCACTGCGGAGGTCGAGATCGCCACCGGCGGTCGCGACCAAGGCGTCGTCTGCGCCCAAGGTGACTGGAACGGCGGCTGGGCGCTTTACCTTCTTGACGGGGTCGTCGTTGTGAGCTTCACGCTCGGCGCGACCACTTCGTCGTTCCGTGGGGGCGCCGTCGGGCCGGGCCGGCACCGCCTGGAGCTGGCCTACGCCCCCGGACCGCCCGCTGGTGGCTCGGCGACCATCGTCGTCGACGGCAACGCGGTCGCGGCGGGGGCAGTCGTCGGTGAGCGCCACCACCTCGAGGCCGTTGACTACTACGGGAAGCTGCTCGTCGGGCGCGATCACGGCTTTCCGGTGTGCAACGACTACTGGCCTCCGTTCCCCTTCACCGGTGAGATTCACAGCCTGCGCATTGCCGCCGGTGGAACGTGACCGACGACCGCCTCATGGCCGTCCTCAACGAGTCCGCCGCTGCGGTGAAGGACGCCCTCGAGGGGCTGGACGACTGGGGCCTGGCCGGCGGCCGCAGAGCTGACCAGTACCGCAGCGACCTCCTGGCCGACGAGGCGGCGTTGGCGGTGCTGCTCGGGGCCGGCCTGTCCGTCCTGAGCGAGGAGAGCGGCCTGCACGAAGGCGACCGGGCGCTGACCGTGGTGCTCGACCCCCTCGATGGCTCCGCCAACGCGTCCCGCCGGCTGCCGTGGTACGCCACCAGCCTGTGCGCAGTGGACGCGGCCGGGCCGGTGGCGGCGGTCGTGGTGAATCTCGCGACCGGCGACCGCTTCGAAGCCGTCCGGGGATCGGGCGCGGTCGGTAATGGGCGACCGCTGTCGACGAGCGGCTGTTCCTCCATGGGGGAGGCCGTCGTGGGCATGCCCGAATGGCCTTCCGTCCACCTTGGTTGGCGGCAGATGCGCACGCTCTGCTCCGTCGCCCTCGACCTCTGCGTCGTGGCCTCCGGCCAACTGGACGCCTTCATCGACTGCAGCGTCGAGTCCTACGGGCCGTGGGACTACCTGGGTGGAACCCTCATCTGCCGGGAGGCCGGGGGTGTGGTCGCCGACGCCGACGGCCGAGAGCTGGTCACGCTCGACCCCGCCGACCGGCGAACCCCGGTGGCGGCGGCGACCGAGGAACTGCTGGCGTCGGCCCTTGGCGGGCGAGCCCGGCTGGGGCCGGTCCCACCCTCGGTGCGCACCGCCGAGCCATGGCGAGGCAGCTGATGACCGAACAGCCGGCCGTTCCAATGTTGACTGGCCAGCGTGCCGACGCGGCGGGGGAACGCCGCGACTTCGCGGGTCAGCGCGGGAGGAAGGTCGTCGGCCGCGAAGCCAAGGACAAGGGGGAGGCATGAAAGCTCCGCAGGGCCCCTCACTGAAGGGGTCGGCGTTCGAGTACGAGATCGGCGAGTATCACCTGCGCCTCACGTTCGAGGAGGAGGACAAGGTGCACTGGCTGTACCGGTCTGCACCGGACGGCCTGACCGGGAAGAACGCGGTCGAAACCGTTGATCGTCTCACGCTACGGAACGACATCGTTCTGGTTGCCTGGAAGGAGGCAGACGGGACCAACGTGATCGACGTCCTCGACCTCACGAGGATGAGGATCTTCCCAAACTTCGTGACCGCGGCGGGCGACCGGTTCAGCGTGGAAGCACCCATGATACGAGTGAGTTGACATCACGCTGACTGAGGGCGGCCGGCACGGAGGGCGTTGGTGGCGACCTGGTAGCGTTCCCCCGCGGGGACGACTCACAGGAGAACGACGGAAGATGCTCCCAACCCTTTTCTCGTACAAGGCCGGCCTCGTGGTGCTGGTTGGGATCGTCTCGGCGCCGGTCCTCCAGCCGGTGCTGATGCGTACGGCCACCGCCATGCTGCGGGTCGGCCGACAGGTGAGGAAGGTGACCGACGGCGCGACGACGGAGCTCAAGGCGATCGCGGCCGAAGCCGCGGCCGAGAGCAAGGGCTCACGCCGGCTCCCGGGGAGTCCCGCGGCGTGAGGCGTCGGCGGTCGCATCCGTCTTTCGTCGGCCTGACGTGAGCGTTTTCCGATCTGCCGGCGGCCGTGGTTCCGGGTACATCGTCGAGGAGGGTTGATCGATGCCTGCCACCACTCGGGAACTCCGGCCGATCCCGGGCCTGGAGGTCGTGGGCCGCGGCGTGTACCTGCGGCCGAACCAGGCCTACCAGCTCAAGGAAGTCCTCGTCCCGAACGGGAGCCCCGAACCGTACTACTCGGCGGAGACGGGGACCACTTATGCGGTGCCCAAGGCGTACGAGGTCAACGACAGCCCCCCCATGCCCGCCACCCAAGCGCTCAACCAGTCCCTCATTGAGGAGTCATGGGACCGCTTTGAGAAGCGCACGAGCTTGGACACGAGCGCGGCGGTGAGCAACGGGCCATTCAGCGTCGACGTCTCGGCGGGGCAGACGAAGCACCTGCGGCAGGAGGAGGAGTCCTATTACGCGCTGCGCACGTCGTTCATCCCCCTCTGGACGGTGTACGTCCCGAACACCGATTGCATAGGCCGGCAGGTCTTCGATGAGATCGACGTCCCGGTCCCCTTCGACCATGCCCACCGCCAGGAGTACCAGCGGTTCTTTCAGCGCTTCGGCACGCACTACGTCCCGAGGGCATGGGTCGGCGGGAAGGCCACCCTGGCCCTGATCGTGACCAAACAGTCGAAGATGACGCGGGGCGAGATCCAAGCGGGGCTGAAGGCGAGCATGGCCGGGATGGGTGGCGCCAGCGTCAACACGGCGGACGCGCAGAGCAGGGAGAAGCTTCAGAGCAACTCGGAGTGCACCGTCCTCGGCAAGGGCGGCGACGAGCTGAAGCTCGCCGCGCTGAGCACCCTTGACAACGTCCTCTACAACGAGTGGCTCGACACGGTGAAGGTGAACCCGCAGGTCATCGAGTTCGAGGCGGTCGGCATATGGACGCTCGTCCCCGACCAGGCCCGCGCCATGGCGCTCATGGAGGCCTACCGGGAGGAGACGCTCGTGTCCTCGATCCGGGCCGTCTTCAACCTCGACAACCAGATCCACTTCTTCGAGGACGAGTACTTTCACCTTTTCGACCTCACCAGCGGGCAGCACCACGAGTCCCGGGAGGAGATCCGCGCCCGCTGGCCGGGCCTGTACGAGGTGGGCTTCGAGCGGGTCGACGCCGCCTTCCTCGGCAAGTACCTGACCTCGCAGACCGGCGAGGACCTCAGCCGGAAGCTCTTCTTCTTCAACCGGGACAAGTACGTCCGCTGGGACGTCGATGCCGGCGGTATCGACCCGGGCTATCCCCGTCTCATCTCCGATGGATGGCCCGGGCTTCCGTTCGGGCGCATCGACGCCGCGGTCAACGTCGACCCTGAATCCGTCTACTTCTTCTGCGGGAATAAGTACGCGCGCTTCAATACGATGACGAATCGCGTGGACGACGGCTACCCGGAGTCCGTGCAGAAGCGGTGGGTAGGGGTCACGTTCGATCGAATAGACGCCGCGACGTATTGGGGAAACGCGAAGGTATACTTCTTCTGCGGCAACCAGTACATCCGTTACGATACGGTGATGTGGCGAGCGGATCCGGGGTTTCCCAAGACTGTGAGCAGCCACTACGTGCAGGACTGGAAGTTCTTCGAGTGAGCGCCGACGATCGGCTGGGCGACCTCTCCTCCACCGAGCGATCGGGTACGTCGCAGCAACTGGTGAAGAAGTACATGCTGCTGTCGATGGCTACCGGGCTGGTCCCGGTGCCGGTGGTCGATGTCGCCGCTCTCACCGCGATCCAGTTGCAGTTGCTGGCGAAGCTGGCCAAGCAGTACGACATCACGTTCTCCGAACAGTTGGCGACGTCGGTCCTCGGGTCTCTCGTCGGCGCCGGAGGGTCGACCCTCGCCACCGTGACGTCCCACCGGCTCCTGATGCGGCTCCATCCTGTCGGATGGGTCGTCACCGCCGTGACCACCGCCATCTTCGCGGGTGCGTCCACGTACGCGGTCGGACGGGTGTTCGTGCAACATTTCGATTCGGGGGGCACCTTCCTCACGTTCGACCCGGAGAAGGTGCGAGACTTCTATGCCGCGCAACTCAAGGAGGGCAGCGCCGAGGTGGCGCGAAGCTTCGCCGGCGTCAAGCCCTGAGGGGAGTGGCAGCAGCCCTACGGCTACCCGACCCGGTGGGGCGCGGCGGAGTCCCCCGACGCTGTCCCGGTGTCGGCCATGGCCTCGGCCGTCAAGTCCTCAAGGTCCTCGGCCACTTCCGCAACCGCCTTCTTGACTCGCAGGGCTGTCATGATCGTCACCTTCGCGATGGTTCGCAGATGGGGCTTGATGAGCGCCGCGATCGCGGGAGCAGTGATGCCGCCGGCCAGGTACGCGACCACGAGTTTCTTACGGACCATCGTGCATCTGTCTCCGAATCTCGGCGCCGAAGATCGTCAGTCAAACACGGACCGGAAGCCCAGGCAACCCGCGCACATGCAGGTCGGGGCGTTGCGCCTCAGCCTTCATCGGGGTCGGCGGAGGAGCTGATCGACCGGTGGACGCGCCATCGAGGAGGACTGGCGCTCTTGGGCGACAAGGGCGGGCGACGCGGCTGGGCTTCGGCGTGCTCCCGAAGCACATCGAGCTCGAAGGCCGTTTCCCGCGCCACACGCCAGCGACGTCTCCCGCTCCGCCATCGGTACCTTGCCCACCCGGTCAAGGCGCCGCCCGGCCTGGTTCGCCGATTGCGACTGGTCGGGTCGGGCCGTCAAGTACCACCGGGCTCGAGATCCGCACCGGCGCCGGGGTTCCGAGAGGCGACCGGCCGGCGCCCTAGTAGCATGACGCAGTGAAGTTCCGGCTCGAGCAGCAGTTCGACCTTCCAGTCGATCAGGTCGAGGCAGGGTTCGTCGATCCCGATTTGTTCGCCCACCTTGGTGACCTCGACGAGGTCGGTCGACCGGAGCTCCTGGAGCGCGTCGACGACGGGAGTTCGGTAGACCTCCGGGTGCGGTACGCCTTCACCGGGGAGCTGGCGCCGGCCCTCATGGCCGTAGTGGAGAGAGAGCGCCTCACATGGGTCGAAACCTCGACGCTCGACCGCGAGACCCACCGCACCGAGTTCCGGGTCGTGCCCGATCACTACCCGGACCGGCTGCGGTGCGCCGGGACGGTGGTCGGCGTCGACCATGGTTCCGGTTCTCGGAGGATCGCCGTGGGCAGCATCGACGTTCGCATCCCGTGGGTCAGGGGAAGGGTAGAGCGAGCGATCGTCGCCGGCCTGGTCCGCCAGGCCGACGTCCAGGCCCGGATCGTCCGCGACTGGATGGCGAGCCGCCGCCAAGCCGAGACCTGATCCCGAGGGCTGAACCGCACGGCGGGTGGAAGGCGCGGCTCCCGCACGAGTCGCTCACGGTCGTTACGGGGTCGAGACCCGCCGCTGCGACCGCCGCGGCATCGAGCTGGTCGGCTGGCTGCTCCAGTCATGCGACAACCGCACGGCCATCGGCCGCATCGTCGGCGCCGTGGCGATGGCGACACGCCCACCTCTCATCCGCGACGAACCGCCCTACCGGCGGGCCGGGCCCCGTCGCCCCTCACGCCCACCACGATCGTCAGGTCGAAGACGTCGTCGCCGCAGTCGTTGCGGGTGAAGGCGCCGGGGTTGAGCCCTTCGATGTAGCTCCGGATGCTC
>Ga0187893_10005647_pt1 | contig 22211 bp, 17 predicted proteins | sample MA1701074metaG_FD_139574 | JGI IMG/M metagenome (GOLD analysis project Ga0187893, IMG submission 139574) | White microbial mat communities from a basaltic lava cave in the Kipuka Kanohina Cave System on the Island of Hawaii, USA - MA170107-4 metaG ...
AGATCCTCGCGAGCATCGCGCGCTTCGCCCAACGGACCGTCGACGCCAGGGCCGCGCAACAAATGTCACGAACCATCGTTACGGGACACTAGCGATCCTCGTACCAGTATTTGCGAGCGGTCGGATGATTGCTGGCCTCCGGCAAGATGGTGCCGAGCGCCAGCCGCGGCATCATCCAGAAGTAATGCCAGTCGCCGTAGCGATCGAACTTGCGCGTCGAGGCGATCGCCTTGACCCGCCGCACCCGGCGCAGGTGCTGGCCACGCGGCCGGCCCAGGCGAATCAGTTTCCACAGGAACTCGACATCTTCGGCGAAGTGGCGCTGCTCGCTGTAGCCACCGGCCTTCGCAAAGTCTTCACGGCGCATGAAGACCACGCCGGTGTCCATGCCGGTCGTCCAGACGAGCGGGAGGATCATGGCGAACGTCACGGCGATACCGGCAGACCATCGCTCCATGCTGACGCCCGTCGCGCCTCCGATGACGGCAGGATCCGCAATCGCCGCGACGATGGCATTGAAGGAGTCCGGATGGATATGCATGTCCGCATCGCAGAAGCAGAGAATCGGCGCCGTGGCGAGCGCCGCGCCGCCGTTCCTGGCGGCGCCGATCTTCCGGAGGGCCACCGACGCGACCACGCACCCGCGTGCCCGCGCGATTGCCGCGGTTTGATCGGTTGACGAGTTGTCGGCGACGATGACCTCGATGGCGTCGCGTCCGCCCGAAAAGCCCGCGCGCGCGACATCGACGCTGTCGAGGAGACGAGGCAGGAACTTCGCCTCGTTATACGCCGGAATCACCAGCGAGATGGCTGGCATTGCTACTGTTGTCGGGCGTTCACTCCACGCACTGCAGCGGCAATCATCCGGTTGAGCGCCGCGATCGAGAGCCCGCCTTCGTCGGTGGGCGGGATCGTGGCGAAGCCGATCCCCGAGGCCTTCGGGTAGCGCTTGAAGATTTCCTCGAAGACTCGCGCCAGCTGTTCGCTCGACGGGCCGTTCGGCACCTTGTTGCCGTGCGCCATCACCTCGCGCGGATCGAGCACGTCCATGTCGATGTGGACGTAGAGCTTGTCGCTGATCCGATTGAGGCGATCGAGCTGCTGCCACACGGCCGGGGTCATGTTGCGCAAGTCGTCGACCGAGAGCTGTTCGATCCGCGAATCGTCCAGCAGGCGCTGCTCGAGCGGATCGGTGAGGCGGACGCCGCCCATCACGATGTTGAGATCCGACAGCGGCGGATCCAGCTTGGCGTCGCGCCGCATCACGTGCAGCGCGCGGCCGGTGGCGACCACCACCGGCATGCCGCCGAGCGATCCGCTGCGCGTGGTCTCGGGGGTATTGAAATCCGGATGCGCGTCGAGCCACAGCATGCCAATCCGGAGCGGTTCAATGGTCGATCCCGAACGTTGCAGTCCGGCGACGAGGCCCGGCATCGACGGACAGGTCGCGAGCAGGCCGACCGTGAAAAAGCCGTCGCGCTCGTTCTTCGACACGATGTCGGCGAAATGGCCGAGGCTCAGCCCCAGTTTCTTCCAGCCGCCGTACTCGGTCTCTTCGAGCGGTGTCAGGCGCGCGCGATCGATGCGGATCGGCGTTGAACCCAAGGCGCGGCAGTTCCTGCGTCATCAACCGCGAGGTGCGCCCGTACAGCTGATTGCTGGCGAGAATGTGATCGCCAGCTTTCAGCAGGCCCAGGAATATCGCGGCAGTCGCGGACATTCCTGACGAGGTGACGAGGCCGAGCTCGGCGCCCTCGAGCGCGGCGATCTTCGCGGCGAGCATGTCGGCGTTCGGACTCGCCTCTCGCGCATACGTGAAACCCTGATCGCGGCCCTCGTAAACATTGTTCATGTGGTCCGCGTCGCGGGCCACGTAAACGGCGCTCGGCATGATCGGCGGCACGAGCGGCGGCGTCCCCGACGAGGGAAAAGGCGTTCGCCGCACAACGTTTCGTCGCTTCAGTTCATCAGACACGCCCGTCATTGTGCCATTGAATGACTGTCGTCCGAATGCTCGAGCCTTGTGCTTTCATGCGATTCTGCCCGGCTGGTGACTAGCAGATCATCCGGCAACGCGCGCGGCGATGCCCATCACATCGCCAAGGTTGATCGGTATCCGCGCGTTGGGCACAACCGCGAGCGGCGCAGCCATCACTGCGGACAGCCGCATCATCGCGTTGCCTTTTCCTAGTTCCAGGAGCCGCTGCCGGATGTACGACGTCCGATAGCGCCGGCCGAAGGTACGATGATCGACGATGGTAAAGCCCGCGCCCACGAGCATGCGACTGAGGGTCGAGCGGCTGAAGATCGAGATGTGTTGATCGAGATCGAGGTAGTACCAGTTCTTTCCGAGCAGCCGGGCGACGGGACTGCCGCTGTCGGGTGTGGTCAGAAACAGCAGCCCGCCGGGCGTCAATAACTGGCGGCAGCGATCCATGGCTCGCCGTGGCGCATCGAGATGCTCGATGACGTCGAACAGGGTAATCGCCTGGAACCTGTGCGCGAACGGCAGTTGCTCGTCGTAGATGGAGCCGGCGACCACAGCCCCGGGCGCGCGATCCGCCGCCCTTCGCACGGCCACAGGGCTGGGTTCGATGCCGACGGCGTTGAACCGTCCCCGCGCCTCGGCGACAAACAGCCCGATGTTGGCGCCGGCGTCCAGCAGGCTCGCACCGTTGTCGAGGAAGCGTGCCACCCACGCCACCTTGTCGCCCGCGGCATCGACCGCACTGTCGTCGTAGTAATAGTCCGCCTGACTCTCGAACAGCTCGCCGGTGTCGTCTTCGTAGATGGACACGCCAGTGGGCGTCAGGAGGATGCCCTCCGGCACCCAACTGAAACGGCAAGAAGAGCATCGCAACAGGTGGCGCGATCCGCGAGCGAACCACAGACGCCCACCCGTACCGCACACATCACAGCACTCTCGCGCATCAGCCATGGTCACGAGGCGCTTCATTGTAGGGCTACTTGACGCGGCTCAACGATCGTACTGTCGATCCTGCCGCTCGTCGTCCGACGTGTGGAGCAGGGGGCGCATGGCGCGTCCTCGAGGGGAGTCGGAATCGTGAAGTTCTTGTTGATTTCCAGACACAGCCAAGACGCGCAACCGCTCCCACCGCCCAAGGCGATGGTGGATGCCATGGAACGGCTCCTGGCTGAGGGGTATTCGAACGGGTGGCTGAAAGACACGGCGGGTCTCATGCCGCCCAAGGACGGTGCCCGTATCCGCTCGAAGGGAGGCAAGCTGTCCGTGATTGATGGCCCCTTCAGCGAGACCAAGGAAATGATCGGCGGCTACGCCATCATTGAGGCCGAGTCGAGGGATGCGGCGATCGAGATCGCGTTGCGCGTCATAGAACTCCGTCGGAACCATGACCCTGGCTTCGAGTACGAGAGCGAGGTCCTGCTAACCAGCGATTCGTAGGGTTTCGCGCACCAATTGCTACCCGGGTCTGAGGCTCTAAAAGGAATTTGGAGGCGCCGCCCGGATTTGAACCGGGGATGGAGGTTTTGCAGACTGTTTCAAAGCACGCTTTGGCGGTTAAGAAAAGGCCCGCTTTCTTGTTTCCTTAGCAAATCTTCAATCTTGGGTCACACGAGGTTTACGGGGGACTGCAGCACTACCTGCGGAGGATCATCTGACGGAGTCACTTGAACTCGGGCTACTGGACGCGCTCGAAGGCCCCACGACCGTAGGTGAAGATCATCGTCTTGTTCGTCGTCGGATTGATCTGAATGTCGAACACCGACGCCGGCGGCAGTCCTGATCCCAGGCCCACCTTCACCCACGTCGTCCCACCGTCGCCACTCTCCCACAACCCGTTGTCGCTGCCGGCGTACACGATCTGTGGGTTGCGGGGATCGATCGCGATGATGTTGAAGGGCATGTCCGCGAACGGCTGATCCGGCGGACCGACGCGCGTCCACGTCGGGGACGCCGACAGCGCGTTGTCACTCCGGTAGATGTGCCCCGGCTTGGTTGGCGTCGCGAGGTCGTAGCTGGACAACGCCACGAAGGCGCGATTGGGGTTCGTCGGATCGAAGGCAATGCTGGTGATGGGACGGGCGGGCAGCGTCCTCGTCGGGTCCAGATCGGTCCAGGCTGTTCCGCCATCCCTCGTCAATCGCACCGTTCCGTTGAGACGGGTTCCGTACGCGTAGGTATTGCAACTGCGATCGCCTTCGACAAACCCGATCGCCAGCACCGATGACGGTTCGTCGGGGCTGTTGGCGGCCCACGACGGCGCGGAAGAGCCGAAGAAATTGTTCGTTCGCCACATCCGTGTCGTTCCGGCCAGGAATACATCGTCAATGGCCGGACACTTGCGAACCGGCGCGACAAACGCCGTGCCGGTCCGATCGATACCGGCGTCGGCCGCAGGGCGCGTCTGACCGCCATCGATCGTTCGATGGATGCGGGCATTCGCGCGAGACGCCATCCAATCGGTGTTGGGACGCGATGACGACATCGCGATGTCACCCTCGCCTCCTCCACTCCCAGCGGCGGATTTCACGGTGCGCCAGCCTTCGCTGGCGCGATGTGTCACCACGCCAAAATCACGAGCCCCGCCCAACACCGACGTTGGGTCCGTGGGATGCAGCGCCCCCATATAGAACATGTTGGTGATCAGCGGGCGATTGTGGTCCTGCCACGTCGCGCCCAAGTCAGTCGTGCTGAACACGCCGCCATCGTTGCCCGTGATCAAGCGGTTGCCCGCCCACTCCAGCACGTGATAGTCGACGTGGACGAACACTTGGACGGCGTTGCCGTTCGCCTTGCTCCATACCGGTGAGGCGCCACAGTTCGTACACCGCCACACGCTCCTCCCGCCGCCGGCAAACAGCGTGTTCGCATCGCGCGGATCGACGGAGATGACGTGGGAATATTCGCACTTGCGTTCCTCGGGCACCTCCGCGCAATACCCACCGTTCCCGGTGGGCCCGTTGGGAACCTGAGTCCAGGTTGGCGTGTCTGCCCAGGCGTTCTCCGTGCGATACAAGCCAAGGAGGTCGCCCCGCTCGGCGACCCACGGCGACACCGCGACGCCGGCATAGACGACGTCGGGATTCGACGGAGCAATCGCCAGCCTGATCCGTCCGGCGGAAAGCGCGCCGGTTGGGTCGGGCCACCACGGGCCGCCGACGCGGGACCAGCTCACGCCACCGTCTCGCGAGCGATAGATCCCGTTTGGGGAGCCGCCCACGGCAATGGCGGCGTACTGTCGCGAGAAGCTTCTCGGGTCCACCTCGAGCGCGCTCGGGATACCGGTGAGGGTGCGAGTCCAGTTGGCGCCGCCGTCGGTCGATCGCAACACGCCATAGGATGGCGCTGCAGGCAATGGGCTGTTGCCGTCACGCCCGAATCCGCCACGTGAGAGGGCGACCAGCACGACGTCTGCGTTGTTCGGATCGACTTGCACGCGGGGGATCGAGCCTCTGCCGAAGATCGACTGTCCCAGCAGTGCCCACGTGCGCCCGTTGTTCGTTGACTTGAGCAGGCCGACGCCGATGTGCGTCAAGGATTCACCGAACGCCAGGCTCTCGCCGGTGCCGACGTAGATCACGTCAGGGTTTCCTGCCGCGAACGCGATGGAGCCAGTCGCCAGCGTCGGAGCGTCGTCGGTGATGGGCGTCCACGATGTGCCGGCGTCGCGGGTCTCCCACACCCCGCCGTTCCCGAAGCCAGCCAGCCAACGCGCCGGATCTCGCGGATCCACAGCCAGCGACGACACCCGTCCTGAGTTATGAGTGTTGTAGTTGGTCGGCGTGGCGACCGCTGCACCGGTGACCAGAAACGACACCGGGGACTGCGGAACCCACTGACTGGACGCTTGAGCGACCGAGGCGATCGGAGCCGCCTCAGGAAAACCGCCCGTCGCCCATCGGACCGACATGGGTGTGGCCACGGTGACGACCCCGAGGACCACGAGTGCCAGCGCGAGCGTTCGCGAACCGACGTCGATCCTCACGCCGCGGCTCCTTTCCTGTCTGTGTGGAACGAAGTACGACGCCGCGACAAGGGCTGGCGTCGGCCGATACTATACGTGATTCGTTCGGGCTGGGGACGTGCCCCCATCCAGCTGGACGGCTGGGTCCCTCGGGTACTCAGGGCTAGATAGCCCCGTCACACGCGCCGCAGTCGCTCGGCGGCCGCGGTGAGCGTCTCATCCTTCTTCGCAAAGCAGAATCTGAGGACGGGCCCGCCCGTGTCCTGGTAGAGGAACGCGGACACGGGGATCGCGGCGACGCCGTGCTCATGAATCAAGCGCATGGCGACATCCTTGTCGCTGTCCCGTGTGATCGCCGAATAGTCGAGCAACTGGAAGTAGGTGCCACCGCACGCGAGCGGCGTGAATCGGGAGCCCTCGATCAGCTGCAGAAACAGATCGCGTTTGGCCTGGTAGAACGCCGGGAGATCTCGGGCCGTCGGATCCTGGCGGACGAATTCTGCAAACGCCATCTGCGTGGGCGTGTGCACGGTGAACGTGAGGAACTGATGAATGCGCGTCACTTCGGTCATCAGTGGCTGCGGGGCCACGCAGTAGCCCACTCCGCGTCTTTGTAGCGAGTCTGCGCGGCAACGGGTGTGCAGAGTAGGGCGGCGACCATCAGGCCGACACCGACCGTATATGGGCCGCCTTGGGTCGGCCGGACAGCGTCAGTCATGCCGGTAGTGTAAGCCGGGCCCGGCAGCCGCGCCCGTCTTTGCGGTTCTCGAGCGCGAGCGACCCGCCGTGGCCCTCGGCAATCTGGCGGCACAGCACGAGGCCGATGCCCGATCCGCCGGGCTTGGTGGTGAAGAACGGGACGAAGAGGTTCGACGTATTCGCCAGGCCGGGACCCTCGTCTTCGACCGAGATCTCCAGGTTGCCGCGGGTGCGGCGCCAGCCGACGGTCACGGTGCTGCCGCCGGCTTCGAGGGAGGCATCGGCGGCGTTTCGCAGCAGGTTGATGAGCAACTGCTCGAGCTGATCGGCATCAGCGTCGATGGTGATATCGGGCCCGGTCTTGACCGCCACCGCTACTCGCGCATCGAACGCCGTGACGCGTTGAATCAAGGGCTTGAGCACCACGGGCGCGAGTTTCGGCGCGGGCAGTCGCGCCAGCCGCGCCGATGCGCCGGTGAAACGGCTGAGCGAATCGGTGCGTGAGGCGATCACCTGCAGACCTTTCTGCATGTCATCGCGCCAGTCTTCTGGTGGTGGATTGCGGTTCAACAGATTCTCGAGCGAGCCGGCGATCGATTTGATCGGACCAAGCGAGTTGCCCAGTTCGTGCCCGATGACGCGAATCAACCGCTGCCATGCCTGGCGTTCCTGTTCGCGGAGCGGCCGGCTGACGTCGGAGAGCACCAGCAGATCGTGGGGCAGGCCGCCGAGCCGAAAGGTGGTCCTGCGGATTTCCCATCGGCCAGTTCCCGACCCGGGCGGGGTGATGTCCACCACCTTGGGCGCCTCGCCGAACCAATCCGTCATCGACAATTCCTCTGCCGTGCGTCCGAGCATGTGCTCCATGCTCTTGCCCACCAGCCGCTCGCCGGTGCGATTGACGATGCGCAGCCGCTGTTCGGGATCGAACGCAAACACCGCGACGTCGATCTGTTCCATCACCGTGCGCAACAGGGCAGTGGCTTCGACCGCCCCCAACCGCTGCTCGTGGAGGGTCTCGGCCAGCGCGTTGATTTCGATCAGCGCCGCGCCCAGTGGGTCGTCGGGGTTTTCAGTGCGGCCGCGGATGGAGAAGTCGTCCTCACGAAGCGCCGCCAGCAGATTCGACAGGGTCTGCAGCGGCACCACCACGCGCGTCCTGACCGAAGCCGCGAGGCCGAAGAGCGTTGAGAGAATCACGACGCTCAGGGTCCATTGCACTTTCGGGGTATAGGGTTCAGTCCAGAGAATCCAAAGCGCGGTTACCGCGCCAGGGATGCCGGCGCTGAGGGCGAGAATGAAGATCTGCTGATCGAGGCGAAGGCGACGCCACATATGCGGCACCCCTAAAGGGGCGCCCTACAATTTATATCGTTCGAGCCGGCGATACAGGGCACTGCGTGACAGGCCGAGCGCGCGTGCGGCGTGGCTGACGTTGCCGAAGCGGGCCATCGCTTTCTTGATCAGGAACGCCTCCACTTCTTCGAGTCCCATGTCTTCGAGGCGCGCGGTGGATCCGCCGTCGACGCGCAGGCCCAGATCGTTCGCTCGAATAGTGGTGCCCTGCGCCATCAGCACCGCGCGCTCCACCGAGTGGTCCATTTCGCGCACGTTGCCGGGCCAGCGGTGATCCATCAACACCTGCATCGCCGCCGGATCGAAGCCCGAGAGCGGCTTGCGATAGTGCTGCGCGTGCTGGCGGAGGAAATGCTTGGCCAGTAGTGGGATGTCCTCTCGACGATCGCGTAAGGGCGGCAGATGGATCTCGATCGTATTCAGCCGGAAGTAGAGGTCCTGGCGGAACCGCCCTGCTTCAACTTCTGCGTTCAGGTCGGCATTGGTGGCCGAGATCAGCCGGACGTTGACCTTGCGCGTTTTCGAGGAGCCGAGGCGCTCGAACTCTCCGGTCTCGATCACGCGCAGCAGTTTCTGCTGCTGGGTCATCGGCACGTTGGCAATCTCGTCGAGAAAGAGCGTGCTGGCGTCGGCGAGCTCGAAGCGCCCGACCCGGTCGGTCTTGGCGTCGGTGAACGCGCCCTTGAGATGGCCAAACAGCTCTGACTCGAACACGCCCTCGGCCATGCCGCCGGCATTCACCGTCACCATCGGGCGATTCGCTCGGGGCGACACGTTGTGCAGCGCCTGCGCGACCAGGCTCTTGCCGGTGCCGTTCTCGCCGGTGATCAGCACGTTGGCGTCCGACGGTCCAACCCGCGCGATCATTTCGAGTACGGGCCGCATCGCCGCCGACTCGGCCAGGATCGGCGAACGTCCGTCGGCCTGCAGCGCCTGATTGGCGGCCTCGAGTTGCCGGCCGCGCCGGATGGCTCGCCCCAACTCCGCCTGTGTTCGCACGATCGACAGCAGCCGCTCGTTCTCCCACGGCTTCTGCACGAAGTCGCGCGCGCCGCGGCGCATCGCTTCGACGGCGACATTCACCGAGCCCCAGGCCGTGAGCACTACCACCGGCAGCGACTCGTCGGCGGTGTGGATGCGCTGCAGCAGGTCGAGACCCTCCGCGCCCGAGGTGGTGTCGCGGGTGTAGTTGAGATCCATCAGGACGACGTCGTAGTCCTTGACTTCGAGCTGACGCAGCAGCTGTTGCGGCGAGGTAGCGGTGTCGATGCTGAAGCCCTCCGGCTTCAGCAGCAGCCTGAGCGCTTCGATCACATCCGCTTGATCGTCGGCAACCAGAATCCGGGTCGGAGGACTAGACGGCGAGAGGGGCATCTGTTCAGGCTTCGTCGACGATCCAGCCGTCCTTCAGGTTGATCACGCGTCTGCCGTACGACGCGTTTTCCTTGGAATGCGTGACCTGAACGATCGTGGTTCCGGCCTCGTTGAGGCGGCGGAACAGCTCCATGATTTCCTTGCCCTGATCCGAATGCAGATTGCCGGTCGGTTCGTCGGCAAGGATCAAGGTCGGCTTCGCCACCACGGCGCGAGCAATCGCCACCAGCTGCTGCTGGCCGCCCGACAGTTGATTCGGGAACAGGTCTTTCTTGCCGACGATGTTGAAGCGGTCGAGGATGTCGGCCACCATGCCTTCGCGCTCGGCTTTTTTCACGTCGCGATACGACAGCGGCAGATCGATGTTCTCGTAGACCGTCAGGTTGTCGAGCAGGTGATAGCTCTGAAACACGAAGCCGATGTGCTGCTTCTGCAGCCGCATGCGATCCTTCGCCGAGAGCTGGTGGATGGGATCTTCGTAGAGCCAGTACTCGCCCGTCCAGGCGCTGTCGTGCATGCCGAGAATGTGCAGCAGGGTGCTCTTGCCCGCGCCCGACGGTCCCATGATGGAGACGAAGTCGCCTGATTTGATCTCGGCGCTGACGCGGCGAAGGACGAACGTCTGGGATAACCCGTGGCGATACGACTTCTCGATGTTCTGCAGCTTAATCATGGAGGGCGCGGATCTCGTGATTAGTGATCTCGTGACTTGGTGATGCGGCCAGTTCGAGAGTTGGTGGTTTACTCACTTCGGAGCGCGGTCATCGGGTCGACCCGCATGGCGCGTCTAGCCGGAACATAACATGCCAGTGCGGCTATCGCCAGCAGCAACAGCGACAGCGAGACGTAGACCACCGGGTCGGTGGCGCTGGTGTTGAACAGCAAGCCGCGCACCAGCGTAGTGGCCGCGGCCGCGGCGGCCAGGCCGGCGACGACGCCGATGATGGCGAGGGTCATGCCCTGTCCGATGACCTGCCGGAACACCTGACTTGGACTCGCGCCCAGTGCCAGCCGCACGCCGATCTCCGGCACGCGCTGCGTGACGGTGAAACTAATCAGACCGTAGACGCCGACGGCCGCGAGCAGCAGCGCGAGCATCGCGAAACCGGCGATCAGATAAGAGCGGAAGCGGGGCTCGCCGGTCGAGCTTTCGATGATCTCCTCGATGGTATCGACGTCGCCGATGGGAAGATCCCGATCGAGTTCGGCGACGATCGATTTCACGACCGGCGTGACCGCGGCCGCCCCGCGGTCGGTACGAATCACGGCGCCGAAGTAGGGCAGCATGAACCGTGTGTACGGCAGGTACACGGCCGGGCGTGGCGCCTCATCGAGGGAGCGTCGCCGCGCGTCGGACACGACGCCGACGACCGTGGCGGGGTTGCCCAGGTCGATCTGTTCGCCGATTGGGTTCTTGCCGCCGAATTCCTTGATCACCGATTCGTTGATTAACGCCACGAGCGGCGAACCCGGGCCGTCGGTGTCGGCAAAATCACGGCCCTGCACAAGGCGAATCCCGACCGTTTGCAGATAACCCGGTGACACCGAGTTCAGTTCGACGGTGGCACGCTGGTCGCGCGGCCTCGGCGCCTGGCCGACAATCTGCAATCCCGCCGACGCGTTGCCGCCGCCGAACGGGCGCGGGAACATCAGCGCCGATTGTGCGGTGAGCGGATTGGCCCGCAGGCGTTCGAGCACGCTCGTATAGAAACGCACTTGCGCTTTCTCGTCGTAGCGGGCGAGCGGCACCATGAGCTCCACGTTGACGAGCTCGGTCGTGCGGAATCCGGGGTCGACGGCGCGCAATCGCGCGAAGCTGGTCAACATCAATCCGGCTCCAATCAAGAGCACCAGCGCGAGCGCAACTTGCGCGACCACCATCACGTTACGGGCACCCGTCCGCGACGTCCCGGTGCGGCCGCCATCCTTGAGATCGAGGTTGAGTTCCGGTTTCGAAGCCGACAGCGACGGTGCGAGGCCGAACATCACGCCGACAACGAGCGTGGCCGCGAACGCGAACGACGCGACGCGCCAGTCCAGCGTCACGTCGGCCAGGCGGGGCAGGTTTTCAGGCGCCGCGCCGATCAGGAATCCCAGCGCCCAGTTCGCGACCACGATACCGGCCAGTCCGCCGGCCACCGCGAGCACGAGGCTTTCCGTGAGCAGTTGGCCGATCAGACGACCACGCCCGGCGCCAAGCGCGGTGCGGACGGCAATCTCGCGCCGCCGCGCAGCGCCGCGCGCGATGAGCAGCCCCGCAACATTCGCGCACGCAATCAGCAGCACGAACCCCACGGCGCCGAGCACGACCAGCAGCGCCGTGCGCACATCCGCGACCATGCTCGCGGCCAGCGGTCGCGCATCGAGCGTGAAGTCGCTGGCGTCAGCGCCGTTCTCGGCCGAGATCTTCGCCGCCACGGCTTGCAGCTGGCCGCGGGTCTCGCTCAACGAGCGATCGCCGGCGATGCGCCCGACCGCCGTGAAATATTGCACGTTGCGTGTGTCACGGCCATCGGCACCCAGCGGTGACGTCGGCACATCGGCCGGTGCGAGGACCCAGACATCGACCTTGCTGGGATGGCGCAGGCGTTCGGGCACCACCCCGACGATTTCGGTCGGCTTGTTGTTCAAACGGACGACGGAACCGACGATCGAAGGATCGCTGCCGAATTGCTGCCGCCACACCGCTTCGCCGATCACGGCGATGGCGGCGCCCGGCTTGTCGGTGGCTTCGTGATACGTCCGCCCAAGAAGAGGCGGCACACTGAAGACGTCGAAGAACCCCGCCGTGGTTTCCATCCCGATGACGCGGACCGGTTCGGAGCGGCCGGTGAGATCGATGATGTCCGATCGATAGCCGGCGACGGCCGAAAGATACGTCGCGGCTTTCTTCAGATCTCGATAGTCGGGCCCGGAGAACGAGCTGTCGTCACCGCGCGAGATGATGCGCACCAGTTGGACGATGCGGTCGGGATCAGAGTAGGGAAGGGGCCGGAGGACGACACCATCGACGATGCTGAAGATCGCCGTGGTGCCGCCGATGCCGAGGGCAAGCGTCACGAGCGCAACCGCCGTGAAGCCCGGCGCGCGCAGGAATGAGCGAAGGGCGTACCGAATGTCCTGAACCAGCACGGCCCTGCCCCAGTGTCTCTTAATACACGTTGCTAGTGTGCGTTGGCGCCGACGTTTTCCTCGACGACGCGGCCGTCGAAGAGGTGGACACCGCGATCGGCATGCGCCGCGTAGCGCGGGTCGTGCGTCACCATGCAGATGGTGGCGCCGCCGCGATGCAGCTCGCGGAGCAGCTCCATCACCGCTTCGCCGTTCTTCGAGTCGAGGTTACCGGTCGGTTCGTCCGCCAGCAGAATCGACGGCTGTCCGGCCACCGCGCGGGCCACGGCCACACGCTGCTGCTGACCGCCTGAGAGCTGCGACGGCAGGTGCTTGGCGCGGTGCGCCATCCCGACGCGCTCGAGCGCCGCATTGGCGCGCTCGCGGCGTTCGGCGGCCTTCATGCCGCGGTAGATGAGCGGCAGCTCCACGTTCTCGAACACGGTCAGATCGCCGATCAGGTTGAAGCTCTGGAAGATGAACCCGATCTCGCGGTTGCGCACGCGCGCGCGCTCCGACAGCGACAGGTTCGCCACCTGCTGGCCGTTCAAGAGGTAGGTGCCTTCGGTCGGCGTGTCGAGGAGGCCGAGGATCGCCAGGAGCGTCGACTTGCCGCAGCCCGACGGTCCGGCAATCGCGACGTACTCGCCCTGCTGGATCTCCAGATGAATGCCGGCAAGTGCGTGGGTTTCTACTTCGTCGGTGTAGAAGACCTTCTTGATGCCTTCAAGGCGAATCAGGGGCTGCGCGGAAGCGTTCATCGAATACTCCTTGATCACGGCACCCCTAAAAGGGGTGCCTACACTACCTCAGACGGATGCGTTCAAACTGATCCCAGGCCGACATGTCGGAGAGCACCACCTGGTCGCCCTCCCCCAAGCCGTTTAACACTTCAATGGTATTCACCGAGCTGCGGCCGAGCTGCACTTGCGCCCGCGACGCCTCACCCGACTCCGGATTGAGCTTGAACAACCCGACGGTGCTCTGCTCCTGGCCGAACGCCGGACGTCCGACAAACAAGACGTTTTCCAGACGCTCGAGTTCAATGGTGCCGTCGACGCTGAGGTCGGGCCGCGCACCGCGCGGCAGCTCACCCTCGAGTCCGACGTCCACCGTCACGGTGCCGTTCTGCGCCGACGGATCGATGCGAATCACCTTGCCGGGAATGATGCCCTGGCGCGTATCGACCGCGGCAATCTGACCAATCGTCAGGTCGCGCGCCTGCGTTTCCGCGATCCGCAGTTCGGCCTTCAGCCGGGTCGGATCCGCGACGCGAACGAGATTGGTGCCCGGCTGCACCTGCTGACCAACTTCCACCGGCACCTGCTCGAGCACGCCGGTCATGCCGGCGCGGACGCGCAGCAGATCGACTTGCGAGCGGCGGAGATTGTAGGTGGAGCGATTGCGGTCGATGTTGGCCTGCCCCGATTGCAACTGCGCCTTCGCACTGGCTTCGGAGACCGCCAGCCGTTCTTTTTCGATGGCATTGCGCGTTGCCAACGATGCGCAGCGCACCTCGGATTGCTTGAGGATCTGATTCGACACCAGGCCGTCTTTGGCCAGCGCCCGGTTCATCTCCATCTCGGTGCAGGCATTCTGGTGATCGGCGGCGACAATGGCGGCCTGCGAACGCTGATTCAGTGTTTCTGCGTCGAGCCGCGCCTTCAGGCTGTTGTAGTCCGCTTCGGACGCGCGCAAAAGCTGCTCGGCGTCGTTCAACGCCTGCTGCACGTTGGGATCGCTGAGCTCGAGTACGACGGTGTCGGGAGTCACCTGAACGCCGGGCCGCAAGACGATGCGCTCGACGCGCCCCTGCGTGGACGCTGGCACCCAGCGGCGCGCCTCGTCAACCGGAACGAGCGTGCCGAGACCGCGCACCTGGCGGACCATCGGCCCGCGCTTCACGGTGTCCACCCACACGGTGGCGCGCTCCACAGTCGGCGCCGCGGGCTGGAGCTGCGACAAGCCGACCGAAACCGCGACGACGATGATCACGGCGACGGCGCCGATCAGGTACTGCTTGCGCTTCTTCGCTTGCGCGACGGATGCCGGACGTTGAATGTCCATTGTTCGAGTTGCCCTGAGTTAGACGGTAATCGCCATCAAAAACGATGGCATCTATTTATAGCCAGCCTCTGGCTACTAGCCAGTGCATATATCAAGCCTTATGCCATTGGGTGCAGTGCAGCCAACATATTGCAACAACGAGAGTTAGGGGCCAAAGGTTCCATCAGCTGCCGGCGCACGTGTTCGGACGTGGGACTGCTGCGAGTCATCGATGGGAATCAGGGCGCACCTTTCCCCTCCAGTGCTCGGGGTCGGTGACGCCCTCACTCACGATAACCAGGACCCGGGACGCTCGCTCAAGGCCCAGCTTCACGCGTGCATCCTGCAGCCACGTGTCGTTGCAGAGGGCGAGCAAACCGCCAAGTGCCGCCGCGCCCGAAGCGCCCGCGGCAATCGCCGGATCGTTTCCGCAGGGCCGCCCGAACGCGCGCATGGCGCTGTCCGACCAGACATCGTCGATCGAGATGAATGCGTCAACGATCGGCAACAGCGCCTCGAAGGCTGGCGGCGACACCTCCCGATTCCGCAGGCCGGCCATTGCGGTCGAGAGCGGGCCGGTGACCGTGGCGGGACGTCGCGCGCGCGCGGAGGCCTGCAGACATGCCGCAGATGTGGGTTCCGCAGCGATCACACGCGGCGGATGTTCGCGGCGGTGAAACGCACACCAACTCGCCATCGCACAGAGCAATCCACCAACTCCGCCCTGGACGAAGATCGCATCAAACTGATCCCCGAACCCTGATCCCTGATCCCTCACCTCATCGAGCATCCTCGTGTAACCGAGCATGATCAGGCGAGGGATCCGTTCGTATCCCGGCCAGGCCGTGTCCGAGATGATCGTCCAGCGGTTGACGTCGGCTTGGTCGCGCATGATGCGCACCGCATCGTCGTAGGAACCGTCGACGGTGATCACCGTGGCGCCTTCGGAGGCGATCGCCGCCACTCGCGCCGGCGCCGCGTCGTGCGCCATGTAGACGCGGCACCTGCACCCGGCGTCGCGTGCCGCGCGGGCTACGGCACGGCCGTGATTGCCCTCACTGGCGCAGACCAGCGTGGCGTCCCGTGCGACGATGCCGTCCTGCAACAGCGTCTCGACGGCGAAACGCGCGCCCAGGAGTTTGAAGGCGTTCAGGCCAAAGCGCCCGGACTCGTCCTTGGCCGCCAGACGGCCGATACCTAATTCGTCTGCCAGCGCCGGCAGCTCTCGGAGCGGTGTGGGGGCGAGTTCCGGCCGCGCGGCGAAAAATGCACGCATCTGCGCATACTCGTCGGCGGTAAAGAGCCCGGTGGTTCGTGGGGTTGTGGGTGGTAGAAATGCGGTAGCTGTTGAAATAGTGCGAACGATTATATTGGCCCGCTCATGAAAATCTCCCCCCTTGTCCTGGTCGTCTTGTGCGCGGCGTGCGCGCAGCCGTCGAACCGCTTCGACGTGATCGTCCGCGGCGGCGACCTGATCGATGGCACCGGCCAGCCGGCGCGGCGCGCCGACGTGGGCGTGATCGGCGATCGCATCGCGAGCGTCGGCGATCTCGGTACGGCGCAAGCGGGTCTGACCATCGATGCCGCGGGCATGATCGTCGCGCCCGGGTTCATTGACGTGCAGGGGCAATCCGGGACCACGCTGCTCGCCGACGGCAACGCCGAGAGCCACATCCGTCAGGGCATCACCAGCGAAATCATCGGCGAAGGCGGGTCGCCCGCCTTCTGGACCGCGGGCACTGCGGATGCCGACGCGCTCGCGCCGTTCGGCATCACGGCGGACTGGACCGGCTTTGCCGGGTACTTCAATCGCCTGCGCGAGACCGGGACGACCGTGAACGTCGGGACGTTCGTGCCCGCGACCACCGTGCGCCGCACCATCATCGGCATGGACAATCGTCCGCCGACGGCCGACGAGCTCGCCCGCATGGAGGCGATGGTCGATCAGGCCATGCGCGACGGCGCGTTCGGTTTGTCGAGTGCGTTGATCTATGTCCCGGGTTCGTTCGCCAAGACCGACGAACTCGTGGCGCTCGCGAAAGCCGCCGCGAAGCACAAGGGCATTTACATCAGCCATATCCGCGGTGAGAGCTTCAACCTCTTCAACGCGCTTGACGAAGCCATTGGCATCGGCCGCGATGCCGCGATGCCGGTGGTGATTTTCCATTTGAAGGTGGCCGCGAAGGCCCATTGGGGCCGCATGAACGAAGCGGTCGCCGCGATCGAAAAGGCGAATGCATCCGGCTCGCGCGTGTCGGCGACGATGTATCCGTACGCCGCGGGCGGCACCGGATTGTCGGCGACGCTGCCGCTGTGGGTGCAGGAAGGCGGACGCGAGAAGATGCTCGAACGCCTGAAAGATCCGGCCACGCGGGCCCGCGCCCGCAACGAGATCGAAACCAAGATCGACGGCTGGGAAAACCTGCTGATGGCGGCCACGTTCGAGGGCATCCAAGTCGCCTCCGTTCCGCGGGAGTTCGATCAGTCGATCGTCGGCAAGCGCATCTCGCAAATCGCCGCCGAACGAAAAACAGATCCCTGGGCCACCTACTTTCAACTGCTGATCGACAGCGGCGGCCGCATTGGCGCGCTGTATCACATGATGAGCGAGGCCGACGTGTCGACCGGCTTGCGCGCTCCGTTCGTGACCATCGGCACGGATTCGTCGGCGCTTCGTTCCGAAGGCATTCTCGCGCGCGGCTCGCCGCACCCACGGTCGTATGGAACGTTTCCGCGCATCCTCGGCAAGTACGTCCGCGACGAGAAGCTGATGAGCCTGCACGAAGCCGTGCACCGCATGACCGGCGCCGCCGCGGCGCAAATGGGCCTGCGCGATCGCGGCGTGCTGCGCGAGCGTTACTTCGCGGACATCGTGGTCTTCAATCCGGCCACCGTGAAGGACAACGCGACGTATGAGCAGCCGCATCAGTATTCAAGCGGCATCGAGCATGTGATCGTGAATGGTGTTCCGGTGATCGATCCGAAAGGTCTGACCGGCGCGCGTCCAGGACGGCCGCTGTACGGCCCGGCGCGACAGCCATGAAGGTGCCTCGTGCCTGGTGCCTCGTGCCTCGTGCGGTGGGATTGATTATCGCGGTCGGCATTCTGCTATCGGATGCGAGCGCAACGGCGCGGCAGGAGCGCGTCGGCCGGCTCACGGGGAACGTCACGCTCACAACCGCGACGTCCGGCAAATCGACAGCGCGCGTCTACGACAGTCGATCGGTCGCGCCGCGGGCGAAGCCGCTGCCCGAGTCCCGCAACGTGATCATCTTTTTCGACGGCCTTGCGGCGTCGGCCGACCACGTCGCCATGAAGGCCACCATCACGCAGAAGGACGAGCAATTTGCGCCGCACGTGGTGGCGGTGACGACCGGATCGTCGGTCGCCTTTCCGAACGGCGATCCCTTTTTCCACAACGTGTTCTCGCTGTCGCGGGGCGCCAGTTTCAATCTGGGCCGCTACGCCTCGGGCGTCACCCGCTCGCGAGTGTTCACGCGTCCCGGAGTAGTGAAAGTGTTCTGCGAGCTGCACTCGCACATGAGCGCGGTGATCCGCGTGTTCGGCCATCGCTGGTTCACGATTCCCGATGACGCGGGGCAGTTTGCGATCGATGGCGTGCCGGCTGGCGATCACACGGTGGTGGCCTGGCACGAGCGGATTGGGGAATACCGCGATCGCGTGACGATTCGTCCGGGCCAAGCGACCGAGGTCACCTTCACGCTGCCGGTGCTGGAGCCGTTGAAATGAAAGCACCCCGGCTGGTCACCCGCGCGCTGATCACCTCGTTTCTGATGGTGGCCGTGATGCTGGCCGCCGTGTTCGGCGTGCTGAGCTTCCAGGTGCGACAGCAAGTGCGGCAGTCGGTGGCCGACAGCCTGGCCGCCGCGCAGCAGGTGTTCACGCTCGTGGAGGCGCGCCGCCAGAACGACATGCGCGCGGCAGTGGCAACGCTGGCCGAGAACCCGACGTTGAAGGCGGCACTCGACCTGTGGCTCATGGAGCGCGGTCGGGCCAACGAGCGCACCGGCGCCGAACTGCTCGCCACCGTGCAGCGCGAAGCCGACAAGATCGCGGATCGTGTTTCGGCCGACGTGCTGGCCGTTGCCGACGGGAGCGGCCGCATCGTGGCCAGCAGCGGCAGGCTGGCCGGATCGTGGCCGCGTGGCGCCGTGATCGGACGTCGCGCGAGCGAGGGTCTGTCGGATCGGGCGGCGACCGTGGGCAGCGGCCGGTATCACGTCATCTCGGTGCCGCTCCAGCTCGACACGGCCGTGGTTGGCTCACTCGAGCTCGGCACCGCGCTCGACAGCGGCTACGCGCGCGAGCTGGCCGATCTGTCGCGCGGGCACGCGGCAATCGTGTCGAACGGCGCCGTGCTGGCGACGACGTTGAGCGGCGCGGTGGCCCGTGATCTCGCCGCGCGGGTCGACGTGGTCGCCGGCGGCGCACAGACGTTGGAGCTGAGCGGCGAGCTGTGGGCGATTCAGCGGTTGTCGAAACTCGACGATGTCACGCTGCTGGCGCTGGCGTCGGTGGACGCCGCCGGCGCAAACCAGACCACCGCGGCGCTGCGGAGTCTTGCCTGGATTGGGTTGGGCGCGATGTTGCTCGCGGCGATCGGCAGCGTCTGGCTGGCGCGGACGCTGGCCCTTCCGATCGATGAGCTGTCGCGGTCGTTATCGCAGATGACCGCCGCCGGGTCGGCGCATCGGCCGCTGCCGTTGAGCGGTTTGAGCCGCGAGCTCGATCAGTTGACGTTCACGTTCAACGCGTTGATGGCGTCCGTGGCGTCGGCCGAAGATGAGACAGAAGCCACCTACCTCGGCGCCGTGCGCGCGCTGGCCGCCGCCCTCGATGCGCGCGACCCCTACACCGCGGGCCACTCGGAACGAGTCAGCCGCTACTCGGTGGCGATCGGCGAGGAACTCAAGCTCGACGCCGAATCGATCGAAACGTTGCGGCTCGGCGCGCTGCTGCACGACATCGGCAAGATCGGCGTTCCCGATGAAGTGCTGCGCAAGCCCGGCATCCTCTCGTCAACGGAATTCGAATCCATCAAGACGCATCCCACGGCCGGCGCGCGCATTCTGCGCAGCATCGCCTTCCTGGCTCCGCACATTCCGATCGTCGAGCTCCATCACGAGCGGCCTGACGGTCTTGGCTATCCATACGGGCTGCGTGGCGACGACATTCCCGTGTTCGCGCGCATCGTCCACGTGGCCGACGCGTTCGACGCCATGACCACGGCGCGCGCGTATCGTTCCGGACGCATTCCGGTGGAGGCCATCTCGGAGTTGCGGCGCGGTATCGGCAGCGACTTCGACGGCCCATCGGTCGAGGCGCTGATTGCGGCGTTGCCGAGACTGGTGACCACCAGCGAGCCGTTTGATCCAGTGGTGTTTCAATGGGCTCCCCACCGGGCGCGATCCGCTTGAGCGCTCACGTCCGTCTGGCGGTTGTGCTCGTGCTGCTCGCGTCGCCGGCGCTGGCGCAGTCGCGCCTCGCGCTCGATGTGGTGGCGGCCGTCGACGGGCAGACGGGATCCGAGGTCAGGCGCGACGCCACCGGCTGGTTCGATGTCTTCGCCGCCGTTCGGCTCGCCGACAACATCGATCTTCGAGCGCGGCCGGTGGTCTACCGGCGATCGTTCAACGGCACCTGGACGACGCAGATGTATGAGCTCGCCTTGCGCTACGAGCGGCCCGGCGCCGTGGGGCTGCGTCTCGAGGCTGGCCAGTTCAGCTCGCCGGTGGGACTGGGCATCCTCGAGAATCGACCGGATCGAAATCCGGTGGTGTCGCCGCACTCGACGCTGTATCTGCCGATTCCGCGGTATGAGCCGGGCACGCCGACCACGTTCTTGCTGGCGGCGTCGTATCCGTTCGGCGCCAGGGTGACACTGTCCGGCGCCAAGTGGGATGTTCGCTCGGCGATCACCGACAGTTCTCCGATTCGCGGGCGTCCGTTCTTCGGCGACAACAAGCCGCCGCGGATGGCGAACTACATGGTCGGTGCCGGATTCACGCCGTACATTGGGGTGCGGGTTGGCGCCGCGATGGCGTTCGGACCATACGCCGCGCGGGCCGAAGTACGCAATCAATCGCGCGGCGATCGGCAGGCCAGGCTGATCCAGCTCGAGGGTGAGTGGTCGTTCGGCCACACGCGGTTCGCCGGCGAGTGGTTGTGGACCGAACGCGAGCTGGCGCTGAGTGGTGCCACCGTCAATGGTGGATGGTTGGAAGCCACGCAGACGCTGACCCCGCGGGTGTTCGTGGCCGCGCGGTACGACGAACAGTGGACGCGCTGGACGAGTGCGGCCGACCGTTTGGACCGCGAGGAGCCGTATCGCCGCGTCGAAACTGCCGTCGGATTCCGGCTGTCGCCGGACCTCACACTACGCGGCAGTTTTCTCACGCGTCGCGGCTACGTCGTCGGCTTCTGGGACGATCAGTTCGTGGCGTCGATCGTCTACGCGAAGAAGTTCTTCTAGAAGGCCTTTCGTCCCGCAATCCAGATCTGCTCGATGCTCCGCGTGTTGCGGATACTCTCGAGCGGATTCGCGCCGAGGATCAGCAGATCCGCGGCCGCGCCGGCCGCCAGCGTGCCGAACTGCCCGGCGCGGCGATGGCACCGCGCCGCATCGCCCGTGGCCGACACCAGCGCCTGCATCGGCGTCAGCCCGGAGTCGACCATCATTTCGAGCTCGAGGTGCTCGAAGAATCCCTGGAACCGAGCTGGTGGACCGGTGTCGGTGCCGAACGCGATCCTGACGCCCTTGTCGACGAGCGTTTTCAGATTCTTCTTGGCCACTTCGAGGCCGACCTTGTATTGCTGGCCCGCTTTCCAGCCGGCGCTGTTGCGCACCTGCTCGTGCCGTTTCGGATCCTTCAGTTGCGCCGGAATGTCCTGGTCGACGCCTTTTGTGAAGAACGGATCATCGACCCACGACGGTGCCGAGTCGTAGATGAACGTTGAGATCTCGCGCGTCAGGGTAGGCGAGTAGCAGACGTCTCGGGATTTCAGCGCGTTGATGAACGCATCGTCAACCGCGGTGTCGCGCACGCTGTGCGCGATCATGTCGGCGCCGGCGCCGACCGTGGCCTTCGCGTCGGCGAGCCAGTAGATGTGCACCGCCACCGGCAGCTTTCGCGCGTGCGCTTCGTCGATCACCGCTCGCCAGGCTTCCTCGGGCATCTTGCGCGCGGCGCCGAGATTGTCGTCGACGCGGATCTTGATGACGTCCGGCGACATGGCCGCGACCTTGGCCGCCATCGCACGCGCGTCCGCCGCGGTTGTGCCGGTGATCACCGGACCGGCGACAAACAGCCGCGCGCGATCGGCTGCCGGTGCATCGCGTAAGGCGAAGCTGCCTTCCTGATCGTCACCGAGGCTGAACACCGTGGTGACGCCGTACTGTGCGTAGGTCCGCAGCTGGCGTGTCAGGTTCTCACGCGACGATCCGTTCTGCGGGTCTGCACGCAAACCCACGGTGTTACCGACATGACCATGCGCGTTGATCAGCCCGGGGAGCAGGGTCTTGCCTTTCACATCCACGCGGGTGGCGCCGGCCGGGACCGGCGTCGATGCCGGCCCCACCGACGTGATCTTGCCGCCGGTGATGATCACCGTACCGTTTTCAATCACTTTGCCGGTGCCGTCGATGACGCGTCCGCC
>Ga0187893_10005648_pt1 | contig 22205 bp, 19 predicted proteins | sample MA1701074metaG_FD_139574 | JGI IMG/M metagenome (GOLD analysis project Ga0187893, IMG submission 139574) | White microbial mat communities from a basaltic lava cave in the Kipuka Kanohina Cave System on the Island of Hawaii, USA - MA170107-4 metaG ...
ATGGGTCAATCCCGGAGAGGCGTCGCTCTCCTCATCGTCCTGTGGCTCATGGCGGTCCTGACCCTCCTCCTCTACGCCTTCCTTTCCGAGATGCAGGTGGAGTACGCGCTGGCGGGCGGGTTCGCCGAGGAGAAGCAGGCCGAGCAGCTCGCCTGGAGCGCGATCGACCGCGCCTCGGCCTGGGTGTCCGCGGACCCCCAGCCCTGGCAGACCCTCCGGGATCCGTGGTCGCACGACGACCTGCGCTTCTTCGAGGTCCCGCTCGGCGCCGGCGCGTTCACCCTCCTCCACCCCGTCTACGAGGCGGGCGCGCCCGCCCTCTGGGGCCTGGAGGACGAGGCCTCGAAGATCAACCTCAACGTCGCCCCGCCCGACGTCCTCGCCCGCCTCCCGCGCGTGACCCGGGAGATCGCCGAGGCGATCGTGGACTGGCGGGACGCCGATTCCAACCCCGGCCCCGGCGGGGCGGAGGACGAGTACTACTCCACGCTGAGCCCCCCCTACAAGTGCAAGAACCAGCCCTTCGAGACGCTCGAGGAGCTCCTCCTCGTCCGCGACGTCACGCCGCAGATCCTCTACGGCGAGGACTGGAACCTGAACGGGCGGCTCGACCCCAACGAGAACGACGGCGACGAGAGCTTCCCGCCCGACAACCGGGACGGGATCCTCGACCCCGGGCTCTACGCGTTCGTCACGGCGGCGAGCCGCGACCGGAACATCGATGCCGAGGGCCTGCCGCGGGTCAACCTGAACACGGCCTCTCCGGCCGAGCTTCTCGAGGCGGGCTTCGATCCCGCCGAGCTCCAGGTCGTCAACCTGAAGCGCCTCGCCGGGCCCTACCCGAGCGTGGCCCATCTCCTGGGGAGCGAGGAGGAGGGCATCCCCCGCGCGGTCTCTCCCGACCGCTTCCGGTTCCTCGTCGACCGGCTCACGGTCTTCGAGGGGGAGGTCGTGCCGGGCCTGGTCAACGTCAACACCGCCCCGTTCCCCGTGCTCCGGGCGCTTCCGGGGATGTCGGACGAGACGGCCCTCCAGATCGTCGGCTACCGAACCCCGGAGGGGGCGGACCTGTCGAATACCGGCTGGCTGTTGGACATCCTCGAGCCCGCCCAGCTCCAGGCGATCTCCAACTTCATCACGGTGCGGTCGTACCAGTTCCGGATCCACGCGGTGGGCCGCGTGGGGACGCCCTATTCCTCGACCTCGACGTCGTCGGAGGGCCGGGAGCGCCCGGGGGCGTTCAAGCGGATGGTCGCGGTCTTCGACAGGATCGCGGTCCCCCGCGCGCGGATCGTGTACTGGAAGGACCTGAGCCGCCTGGGCCTGGGATACGACCCCGAGGAGGGCCCCGTCCCGGCCCCCTGAGGAAGGAGCGCGTGAGCGAGCTGACCGTCCTGAACCTGGGCGCGAGCCGGCTGGTCGCCGTGACGGCGAGGGCGAACGGCCAGGGGGCGCACATCGTCCGCTCGGGCTCCGCCGAGCTCGCCTCGGTGGACGCGGCCCCGCTGCGCGCGGCCGCGGAGAAGTGCGGCGTGGCCGGGGCGCGGGTCGCGCTCGTCGTCGAGCGGGGGCGCGCGATCCTCCGCGACCTCGAGCTGCCGGAGGGGACGCCGGAGGAGCTCGTCTCCATGGTCCGCTTCCAGGTCGAGCGCGAGCTCCCCCTCCCGGTCGACCAGGTCCGCTACTCCTACGTGGAGACGGGCCGGGGCGAGGGCAAGGTCCGCGTCCAGGTGGCGGCGGTCCCGAAGGACCTGATCGACCCCGCGCTCGCCGCGGCGGAGGGGGCGGGGCTCAAAGTGACCGGGGTCTACGTCAGCTCCTACGGGCTCCTCGCGCTCTCGCCCGACGGGGAGCCCGCCGTCCTGATCGAGGTGGCGGGCGGCGAGGCGGAGATCCTGGTCGCCCGCGGCGGGCGGATGGAGTTCTCGCGCACGGCCACGCTCGGCGAGGGCGCCCCGGCGGACGCGCTCGCGCGGGAGGTCGACCGGACGCTCCGCGCCTTCGCGGCCCGCTCGCCCGGGACCGAGGTCGCGCGGATCGTCCTGGCCGGCGAGGGCGAGGCGGCCTCGGCCCTGGCCAAGGGCCTGGGCGAGCTCCTGGCGCGCCCCGTGTCGCAGGCCGGCCCGGGCGACCTCGAGACCGCGCCCGCGGCGGGCCTCTGCCTGGGGGTCCTCCGGGGCCGCCCCATTCCGGACCTCCTCCATCCGCCCGCGGCCGGCCGCCGATTCCGTCCGAAGGCCGCGCACCGGGTGGCGGCGCTCGCGGCGCTCGTCCTCGTCCTCCTCGGGGTCTGGTCCCAGGTGGCGCTCGCGGACAAGCGACGGGAGCTGGCGCGGAAGCGCGACGAGCTCAAGAGCCTCGAGCCGCGCGTCAAGGCCGTCAACCGGATGCACGAGGAGACCGAGCGGGCCCTCCAGTGGACCGAGTACCGGAAGGTCTGGTTCGAGACGCTCGAGATGCTCCAGAAGCACGTGAACCCGACGCAGCTCTGGATCTCGAGCTCGACGTTCGAGGAGACGGGCTCGGTGCGGCTCCAGGGCAAGGCCCAGGACCACAAGAACGTGACGGCGTTCGTGACGGCGCTCGAGAAGAGCGGCCACTTCTCGGCGGTGAAGGCGGACAAGAACTCCCCGAACAACGACCGCACGGGGTACCGGCAGGACTTCGTGATCACGGGGCAGCTCGCGGGATACGCGAACGGGAAGGCGAGGAAGTAGATGGACCGCCGCACGCAGGTCCTGGTGGGGGTCGTGGTCGCCGCGGGGCTGGCCTTCGCGGCGGACCGCTTCCTCATCGCCCCCTGGTGGACGGCCTGGACGCGGCTCTCGGGGGAGATCCGGAACGTGGACGTGGAGATCGGCAAGGCCCGGGCGACGCTCGCCCGCGAGGGCCGCGTCATGAAGGACTGGAAGGAGGTCCGGGACCGGCTCTCGCGGAGGCCGGAGGACGTCCGCACGCACTTCATGAGCCACCTGGGATCGCTCTGCGACAAGGCGGGGGTGAGCCTCGACCTCACGGGAAGCCCGCAGCCCCAGCGCCGGGGGGATTTCCAGGAATACGTCTACGAGACCCGGTTCAAACTCACGTGGGAGCAATTCGTGAACCTGCTCGCGTCGCTCCATAACACGAAGGAGTTCCTCAAGCCCAGCCGGATCGCCATCAGCTCCCAGTACGAGCGGGAGGCCCGGCTGGACCTGGAGCTCAAGGTCTCCACGATCGAGTACGACCCCGTGGCGACGAAACCGGGAGGCAGGCCGTGAACGGACTCGTGGCGTTCGTCGTCTCCGGGATCCTGGGGGCGTTCCAGGCCGCCGTTCCCGCCGGGGAAGGGCGGAAGGACCTGGCCGAGTCCCAGGTGAAGGCGCTCCGGGAGAAGAACATCTTCTCGCCCTTCCGGACGGAGCCCTTCAAGCCGCCGGGGGGGAGCCTCAGCGGCGGATCGAGGGGCACCCCGTCGGCCCCACCGCCCCCGGCCCGTCCCAAGGCCCCCGTGGTGACCGGCATCGTCTACGACGCCGCGAGCGGGGCCTTCCTGGCGATCGTCGAGGACAAGAGCGACGAGAAGCTCCGCCGACTGGACAAGCCCCGGTTCCTGAAGGCGGGGGACGAGGTGCTGGGCGTCCGGATCGAGGCCGTCGCCAAGGACAAGGTGACGGTCGTCCACGGCGAGGCGCGCCACGAGCTCGAGGCGGGAACGCCGCTCCCGGACACGGCGCCGCCCGGCCCCGAGGGAGCGGCCGCCCCCGCGGCGGCCCCGGCCTCCGCGCCGGCCGGGGACAGGCCCGCGGACCCGGGGGCCGTCAACTCCGTCCTCGAGGAACTGCGGCGGCGGAACCAGAAGAAGGATCGGAAGTACGACGAACCGTAGGGTGGGGTTCCTTGTCGATAGGTCGAGTGTTTGGGGAGGAGACGTCATGAAGCGCATGGCCTGGATCGGGATCGCGGCCCTCGCGGCGCTCGGGATGCCCGCGCGCGCCGAGGTGCGGGACGCCAAGGCGGACGTGATCGCCGCGGCGAAGAAGCTCGGCGAGGCGGCCAACTACAGCTGGACCTCGACGCCCAAGAGCGAAGGCGCGGGCGGGGGCGGCGGCCAGAACCGGATGCAGCCCGGACCGACGGAGGGGAAGACCGAGAAGGACGGGTTCACGATGCTCTCGACCAAGCTGGGCGAGACCGCGACGGAGTCCGTCCTCAAGGGCGACAAGATCGCCGTCAAGACGGCCGAGGGCTGGAAGTCGGCGGCCGATTTCACGGGCGGGGCGGGGGGCCGGCGCGACCCGGCGGCCTTCGCGGCGCGGGCGCTCCGGACCTTCAAGGCCCCGGCGGCCCAGCTCGAGGCCCTCGCGGAGAAGACCCGCGAACTCAAGAGCGAGGAGGAGGGCGTCTATTCCAGCGAGCTCACCGAGGAGGGCGCCAAGGAGCTCCTCAGCTTCGGCGGCCGCCCGGGCGGCGGCGGCCAGGCCCCCGCGGTGGCCGACCCCAAGGGCTCGCTCAAGGTGTGGGTGAAGGACGGCCTGGTCTCCAAGTACGAGGTGGCCGTCTCGGGCAAGATCACGTTCGGCCAGCGGGAGATCGCCATCAACCGGACGACCACGACCGAGATCAAGGAGGTCGGGTCGACGAAGGTGGAGGTCCCCGAGGAGGCCAAGGCCAAGCTCCAGTAGCCGGGGAACGCGGGACCGGGGGGGGCCGGCGACGGCCCCCCCGGCTTTCTCTCGAGGAAACGACGATGCGACGAGCGCAGACGATCCTGGCGGCGGCCCTGCTCGCGCTCCCCCTCTGGGGGCAGCAGGCGCGGGACGAGAAGAAGGTGACGCTCCGGTTCAAGGACGCGTCCGTGGACACGGTCCTCCAGTACGTGAGCTCGGTCACGGGCTGGACCTTCGTCCAGGAGAAGAAGGTCACGGGGACGATCGACGCGGTGAGCGACACGGAGCTGCCGGTCTCGAAGCTGCTCGACTTCCTCAACAGCGCGCTCAAGCGCCACAACGCGACGATCCAGAACCCCTATTCGCCCGGCATCCCCCCGGCGGGCGCCGTGCTCAAGCTCCAGGACTCCGACGCCGCCAAGCGCCTCAACCTCGAGATCCACATGGGCGGCGACCCGGCCGAGATCCCGATCACCGAGCAGGTCCGGACCCAGATCATCCCGCTCAAGGCGGTGAACGTCGTCGAGGTGAACAAGGAGCTGGGGGACCTGCTCTCCAAGGCCATGGGGGACAACGGGACGGTCTCCGTCTCGACCTACTCGAACTCGATGGTGCTGGTCGGCCGCTCGGACGGGATCAACCGGGCCGCCCGGATCCTGCGCGTGATCGACGTATCGGCCTCGGCCGAGCTCAAGATCCGGGTCTTCCCGCTCCGGAACGCGGACGCCGTGGACACCGCGAAGATCCTGAACGAGGTCTTCAAGCGCGAGACCATGCGGGCCGACACGGGCCAGCAGAACCCCTGGGGCAGCATGATGCGGATGTTCGGCGGGGGCGACAGCGGGAGCCGGAGCGACCGCGGCGACTCCCGCGGCGGGGGCTCCCCCCAGCCCCGCGCGCTCGCCCACGAGATGGTGCGGATCACCGCCGAGCCCCGGACGAACTCGATCATCGTCACCGCGACCGAGGACAACGTCAAGGTCATCGAGGACCTGATCCAGAGGCTGGACGACAAGTCCGCCGGCGCCACCAAGCTCAAGCTCTACCGCCTCTCGTACGCCGACGCCACGACGGCCGCCAAGCTCGTCAACGACCTCTTCGCCGAGACCCCCACGAACTCCCAGGGGAGCCGCGGGGGCGACCGGGGGCGCAGCAGCAGCAGCTTCATGCCCGTCTGGATGAACCCCCAGGGCTCGTCGCAGGCGGGGAACACGCTCACGGCGATGCAGGAGGTCCGCGCCGTGCCCGACGTCCGGACGAACTCGATCCTCGTGGCGGCGAACGAGCAGAAGCTCCTCATCATCGACGACGTCGTCGCCGAGCTCGACCGGCAGGTGAACGACATCCTCGAGGTGAAGATCTACAAGCTCCAGAACGCCGACCCCGAGCAGATGGCGACCATCCTCCAGTCCCTCTTCCGCCCCCAGGTCCAGGCCACCCAGAACGCGGGCCGGCCCACGGGCGGGGGGAGCTCCGGACGGGGGAGCGGGTTCATGGGCATGATGGGGATGTCCGGCGGGGGCGGCGGCTCCGCCGCGGCCGGCCTCCTTCCGAGCCAGGAGATCGAGATCACCCCGGACACCCGGACGCGGGCCGTCATCGTCAAGGCCTCCCGGGAGTACATCAAGGTCATGGACCAGATCGTGAAGGACCTGGACGAGGACCCGACCGAGGCCGTGAGCACCTACGTGGTCCGGCTCCGGAACGCCGACGCGACGAGCCTGGCCACCACGCTCCAGAACCTGCTCCGCACCACCGGCACGGGCGCCGGCTCGACGGGCGCCCTCCAGCAGCAGCAGAACCGTTCCGGACAGACGCAGGGCATGTTCGGCGGGATGCAGACGAACCAGGGGACGGGCCGGACCTCGGGGAGCACCCGCTCGGGGGTCAGCGGCGGCAGCTCCTTCGGCGGCTCCTCCTCGGGCACGCGCGGGACGCGGGGGGGCTTCCTCGGGCCGCTGGAGGACTCCCCGGACGCCGCGCAGGACCCGCCGGTCGGCCCATCCCAGGAGGAACCCCGCCGGGGAATCGAGGGCCAGGCCGACATCCAGCCCGACCCCACGACGAACTCCCTCGTCATCCGGACCTCGCCCCGGAACTACCAGTCGATCCGGGGCCTCCTCGAGGACCTCGACCGGATGCGGCCCCAGGTCCTGATCAAGGTCCTGATCGCCGACGTCTCGCTCGACGAGCGGACCCAGTTCGGCCTGGAGGGCTTCTGGGAGAACGCGATGAAGGTCCGCGGGGGAGACCCGGCCACGAACCGTTTCGCGACCGATTTCACGCTCGCCACCCAGGGCTTCCAGTACCTCCTGACGGGCGACGAGTTCCAGGCCTCGCTCAACGTGTTCGCCTCGGAGGGGAAGCTCAAGATCCTCGCCACGCCGCGGATCCTGGTGCTCGACAACCAGACCGCGAGCATCCAGGTGGGCAAGGAGGTGCCGATCGTGACGGGCACGACGGTGAACTCGCTCGGGAACACCGTCAACAGCGTGGACCGCCAGAACGTGGGGATCCTCCTGGACGTGACGCCCCACATCAACCCCGACGGCCTGGTGACGCTCATCGTCACGCCCGAGATCTCGGACGTCGCGCCGCTGGCCGAGAGCGTGCAGATCTCGCCGGACGTGAACTCGCCGACGTTCAACGTGAACCGGGCCACGACGAGCGTGGCCGTCCGGACCGGGACCACCGTCGCGATCGGCGGCCTGATCCGGGAGACGCTCGACGAGACGATCCAGAAGATCCCCGTGCTGGGGGACATCCCCCTCCTCGGCCATCTCTTCTCCAGCACGACGCACCGGAAGGTGAAGCGCGAGCTCATGATCTTCCTCACGCCCTACGTGGCGTTCAGCGCGGCGGACCTGGAGGAGATCACCCAGCTCGAGAAGGCGAAGCTCAAGCTGACCGAGCTCCGGGACCTCGATTCCGAGAGCGACCGCTGGCTCGAGCGCGTCCGGAACTAGCGCCACCGCAGAGGCGCGGAGACGCAGAGATGAACAAGGATGGGTCGCCCTCCCGCGGGGGGGGAATCCAGGCGATCGCCGTCTCCGCGTCTCTGCGCCTCTGCGGTTTCCTCGTCCTGGCGGGCTGCGCGACGGAGGGGGGCGGCCCGGACGTGGACGCCGCTCGGCTCTCGATCGAGAAGGGGCGGGCCGCGGCGGAGCGGGGCGACCACCGGGCGGCCGTGGACCATTTCACGACCGCGATCGGCGCGAACCCCGAGTCGGCCGAGGCCTTCTACGGGCGGGGCGTCTCGAACGTCGGGCTCCGTCTCGACCCGGAGGTCGGGGGCGACGTCCGCCCCTACGAGCGGAAGGCGCTGGACGACTTCTCGTCCGCGATCCGCCTGAACCCGTCCTTCGGGGACGCTTACTTCAACCGCGCGATGGTGCGGATGAGCCTGGCCCAGTACAAGGCGGCGGCGGAGGACCTGCGGCTCGCGGCGAAGTTCCGGCCGCAGGACCCGGAGCCCCACTTCCTGCTCGGCCGGATGTACGAGGAGAAGTTCGAGGACCTGGGGATCCTGGCGCTCCAGCACTACGACCAGTACGTGGAGCTGGGCGGCCGGGAGCCGGACGTCGTGGAGAAGGTCCGGGCCTGGCGGGAGATCAGCCGGAGGCCGGCGGCCCCGCAGGGCGCCAAGGGACCCTCGCCCGAGGACGAGGAGAAGGCCAAGAAGCTCCACGAGGAGGCGATGAAGCTCTTCCGGGACGAGAAGAAGGAGGAGGCGGCGAAGCTCCTCGAGACGCTGCTCGGGACCTACGGGGAGACGCGCTACGTGCAGGCCCAGCAGGGCCCGCTCCGCGCGCTCCTGAACGCCTTCAAGAAATGAGCCGGGCGTTCGTCCTCGCCGCGGCGCTCGCCCTCCAGGACCCCCTCGTCGAGGCCGAGAAGGAGCGGATCCGGTCGAGGCCTCCCCTGGACGAGGCCGAGCGGGCGGCGCACTCCTTTCCCGCGGCGCCCGAGGCCCGGCCGGTGGCGGGCTACTCGCTGGCGGTCGTGCCGGTCGGCTTCTCGGACCGGGCGTTCGGCGAGGCGGACCTCGAGCGGCTCCTCTTCCGGGACGTGCGGGCCTACTACGCCCGGGCCTCGGGCGGGCGCTTCAAGCTCTGGGGGAAGGTCTTCGGGGCGCTGAGACTCGACGTGGAGCGGTCGAAGTTCGGGGAGGGAGACCTCGAGCGGGCGGCCGCGGCGCTCGAGGCGCGGGAGGGGAAGGAGCTCCTGGCCGGGTTCGACGGCGCGGCCTTCGTCCTGGCCGGGCCCCTCGGGGCGCGGGGGACGCCGCTCTGGCCCCGGCGGGGAGCGATGGACCGGGGGGGCCGGCGGCTGGACTACGTGGTCCTCGCCGAGGAGGCGGGCGACCGGGCGCTGGGGATCGCGGCGCACGAGATCATGCACCTCCTGGGCCTCGCGGACAAGTACGACGACGAGCGGGCCTCGGTCGGGAAATGGTGCATCCTGGGGACGGGCTACTCGGCCCGCGAGCCCGCCCCGCCCTGCGCGGACTGCCGGGCGCGCCTGGGCTGGACGGCGCTCGCGCCCCTCGACCCGAGGAAGGAGTCGAGGATCGTGATGGACGCGGACCCTGGGCGGGCGCTGCGGATCGAGCTCGCCGCGGACGGGTCGGAGGCGCTCCTCCTCGAGCTGCGGGACCGGCTCTTCGTGTGGCACACGGGGGGAGGCAAGACGGTCGAGCTCCTGGGTCGGTATCCCCAGGAGGCGTCCGACCGGCTCACGCCCTGGTCGGAGCCGGCCTTCCGGCCGCGGGCGCTGGGGTCCTGGGACGCCTGGATCACGGACGTGCGCCTCGAGGGCGGCAGGGCCTGGTTCCGGGTGGGCCCGGAGGCCCCGCTCACGCCGTTCGAGGAAGCCCGGAAGTCCCGCGTCGGCAAGCGATTGGGCGACTGACCCGTTCCGCGTCACGAATCATCCTGGTTGATTGGTGACGCGGAGGGTATAAGCAGGGGAGCGGGATCCCGCGCGAGGAGACGCCATGGCGGCCGCCGCGTCGTCGAAGGAGGAGGAATCCCGCCGCCGCGACCTCCGGGCGCATGTCCGGTTCCGGGTGGACGACGCCCTGGCCGTGGTCTACCCGGTGAAGTTTCTGAACAAGCTGGGCCTGGGCCGCGGGAACCGGGCGGATGAGGCGGTGAACCTTTCCGAGGGAGGGGTGCTGGTCCGGCTCAAGGGTCCTCTGGAGGAAGGGGCCCGGGTTCGGATCCGGGTGGAGGTCGGGAAGTTCGACGACGTTTTCGAGTGCTCGGGGGAGGTCCGCTGGTGCCGGGAGGCGGCCCGGGCGGGGAGCTACTATGCGGGCCTCAGGTTCCTGGACCTGGGTCCGGATGCCGTCAAGCGGATCGGGAAGCTCCGGACGGTGCTGAGCTCGCCGGAGTACAAGTCGAAGCACGGCACGAAGCGGTATCCGAAGCCGCCGACGCTCGAGACCCCGCGCTGACGTTCCCGGCGCCGTATTCCCCCCTTGGCCGAGGTGTGGTACACTTGCCGCCTGAACCATGGGGGAGCCCGTTCCCGTTCCGGGTCCGTCCGCGGGCCGCTCCCACCTCCTGGTGGTGGCGGGGGCCATGGCCGTCTTCGCGGCGTCCTACCTCCTCGCCTTTCTCCTCAGATTCGACTTCGACCTGCCGCCGCAGTACCCGTGGGTCTACGTCCTGGGGCTCCTGCCGTTCCTGCTGGGGGTCAAGCTGGTCGCCTTCACCGCCTCGGGGGTGTTCCGGGTGATGTGGGCGTACGTGGGGATCCGGGACCTCTTCCGGATCCTCCAGGCCTCCGGGCTCGCCTCGGTGGCGGTGGCGGCGGGGAGCTTCGCGTTCCTGCGGCCGGTGGGGATCCCGAGGACGGTGCTGATCCTGGACGCCGTCTTCACGTTCCTCGGGGTGGGCGGTCTCTTCGCGCTCCTCCGGCACGCGCGGGAGGCGGGCGCGGCGGGGCGGGGCCGGGGCCTTCCGGCCGAGCCGATCTTCCTCGTGGGCGCGGGGAACGCGGGGGAGGCGCTGCTCCGGGAGATCCAGAGGAACCCGGACACGGGGGTGCGGGTGGCGGGGATCCTGGACGACGCGCCGGAGAAGAAGGGCCGGGTGCTGCGGGGGGTGAAGGTGCTGGGGCCGGTCGAGGGGGCGCGGGACCACGCGCTCGCGCGCGGAGTGCGGAAGGCCTACGTGGCGATGCCGAGCCTGGGAGGCTCGGTGCAGCGGCGGGTGGTGAACCATCTCCTCCAGGCGGGGCTCGCGGTGAAGATCCTCCCGCCGGTGGGGAAGCTCGCGATCGCCTCGGGGTATCTTCCGCAGCTCCGGGAGATCTCGGTCGAGGACCTCCTCCGGCGGGACCCGCTGCGCCTGGACACGGAGGCGATCCGGGCGTTCGCCAGGGGGAAGGTCGTGCTCGTGACGGGGGCGGCGGGGAGCATCGGTTCGGAGCTCTGCCGCCAGCTCCTCGAGTTCGGCCCGAAGGCGCTGGTGGCGCTCGACTGCGCGGAGACGCCGCTCCACGCGCTGATGCTGGAGCTGCGCTCGCGGTCGGGGGACGTCCGGATCGCGCCCGAGCTGGCGGACGTGACGGACCGGGCGCGGGTGCGCGCGGCCTTCGGGTCGCACCGGCCGGAGGTCGTCTTCCACGCCGCGGCGTACAAGCACGTCCCGCTCCTCGAGGAGCACCCTCGGGAGGCGGTGCGGGTGAACGTGGGGGGCGGGCGGGTCGTGATGGAGGAGGCGCGGGAGGCGGGGGCGGGGGCCTTCGTCCTCATCTCGAGCGACAAGGCGGTGAACCCCTCGAGCGTGATGGGATCGACGAAGCGGATCGCGGAGATGCTGGCCGGGGGGATGAACGCGTCGGGCCCGACGCGCTTCGTGGCGGTGCGCTTCGGGAACGTCCTGGGCTCGAACGGGAGCGTGCTGCCCGTCTTCCGGGAGCAGCTCTCGCGGGGGGGCCCGCTCACGGTGACGCACCCGGAGATGCGGCGCTACTTCATGACGATCCCGGAGGCGGTGCAGCTCGTCCTCCAGGCGGCGGTGCTCGGGAAGGGGGGGGAGGTCTTCGTGCTTGACATGGGCGAGCCGGTCCGGATCGTGGACCTCGCGGAGGACATGATCCGTCTGGCGGGCCTCGTGCCGGGCGTGGACATCAAGATCGAGTTCACGGGGGTGCGACCCGGGGAGAAGCTCTTCGAGGAGCTCAAGCTCGACGGCGAGACGGTGGAGAAGACGCCGCACCCGCAGATCTTCCTTCTCCGGGCGGGGAAGCGGGGGGAGCTCGCCGCCTCCGACCTCAGCGACCTCGAGCGCCTCTGCGAGAACGGCGCCTCGCGCGCCGAGATCGTGCCGCGGCTCAAGTCGATCGTGCCGGACTATGCGCCCGAGTGAGCGGCGGCGGGATCTCCAGATCGCGGGTCGGGAGATCGGCCCCGGCAACCCCTGCTTCGTGATCGCCGAGGCGGGGGTAAACCACAACGGGGACCCCGCGCTCGCCCGGCGCCTGGTCGACGCGGCCGCCGACGCGGGGGCGGACGCGGTCAAGTTCCAGACCTTCCGCGCGGAGGGGCTGGCCTCCCCGTCGGCTCCGAAGGCGGAGTACCAGACGCGGGCGACGGGGGCATCCGAGTCGCAGCTCGACATGCTCCGCCGCCTGGAGCTTTCCCGCGAGGCGCACGCTGGGCTCATGGCCCGGTGCCGTGATCGCGGCGTCGTCTTCCTTTCCACCCCGTTCGAGGAGGAGAGCGCGGACTTCCTCGAGTCGCTCGGCGTGGCGGCCTTCAAGGTCCCTTCGGGGGAAGTGACAAACCTTCCTTTCCTCGCGCATGTGGCCCGGAAGGGGCGCCCAGTCATCCTGTCCACGGGCATGTCCACTCTTGAGGAGGTCGGCGCGGCCGTGCGCTGCCTGCGGGAGAGCGGGGACCCGCCGCTCGTCCTCCTCCACTGCGTGAGCCGGTACCCGGCGGACCCGCGGGACGCGAACCTCCGCGCGATGGCGACGATGTCGGAGGCCTTCGAGGTCCCGGTCGGGTACTCGGACCACACGGCCGGGCTCGAAGTCGCCTTCGCCGCCGCGGCGCTGGGGGCGGCGGTGCTCGAGAAGCACTTCACGCTGGACCGCGCGCTGCCGGGGCCGGACCACGCGGCGTCCCTGGAGCCCGGCGAGCTCGCCTCGCTCGTCCGTGGCATCCGGTTGGTCGAGAGCGCGCTGGGCCACGGCCGGAAGGAGCCGGTGCTGGCGGAGGCGGAGACGGCGGCCGTGGCGCGGAAGAGCCTGGTGGCGGTGAGGGACCTCCCCGTCGGGGCGATCCTGACGCGGGACGCGCTGGCGGTACTCCGGCCGGGGACGGGGCTGGCTCCGGCGCGCCTGGAGGAGCTCCTGGGGCGGAAGCTTCGGCGGGAGGTAAGGGAGGGCGTCCCGCTGAGGGAAGAGGACCTCGAGACATGAGGCGCCTGGCCGTGCTCACGTCGGGGCGCCAGGACTGGGGAATCCTCAGGAGCACGTGCCGGCTCCTCCTGGCGGATCCGAGGTTCGAGCTCCTCGTCCTGGCGGGGGGCATGCATCTCTCTCCGCCGCACGGGAGGACGCTCTCCCTCCTCGAGGGGGAGGGCGTGCGGGTGGCAGAGCGCCTCTCCTGGCTCCCGGTAGGGGAACTTCCCGCACCCTGGGACCAGGCGGGCTCGGCGCTGCGCCTCGTGGGGGAGTCCCTCGGCCGGCTCCGGCCGGAGGCCCTCCTCCTGACGGGGGACCGGCTCGAGACGGCGGCGGCCGCGCTTGCGGCCACGGTCGGGGCCGTGCCGATCGCCCATCTTCACGGGGGCGAGGAGACCGAGGGGGCCTTCGACAACCAGCTCCGGCACGCGGTGACGAAGATGAGCCATCTCCACTTGGTCACCCATGCCGACCACGCCGCGCGGGTGACGGCGATGGGGGAGGACCCTCGGACGATCCACGTCGTGGGAGCGCCGGGCCTGGACAACGCGCATCGGCCGGACCTGCCCTCGCGATCCGAGCTCGAGGCGGACCTGGGGCTGCCGCTCCGGCCGCCGGTGGTGCTGGTGACGCTGCATCCGGCGACGCTGGGTGAGGACCCCGCGAGGGAGGCGGAGGCCCTCGCGGACGCGATGGACGCGGTCCCGGCCACCTACGTGGTGACGCTTCCGAATGCGGACCCGGGGGCCGGTCGAATTCGCGCTCGACTCCTCGAGGCCGCCTCAAAGCCAGGCCGGAAAGCGCTGGAGGCGCTCGGGGAGCGGCGGTACTGGGGGCTCTTACGCGCGGCCGACGCCGTGCTTGGTAACAGCTCTAGCGGCCTGATCGAGGCTCCCCTACTCGGTCTGCCGGCCGTCAACGTGGGCGACCGCCAGAAGGGGCGGCTCCGAGGGACGAACGTGCTCGATGCCGAGCCTCGGGGTCCTTCGGTCGCGGCGGCGCTAAGCCGTGCGATTTCGTCCGAGTTCCGGCGTGGGTTGGACGGGACCAGCCCGTACGGGGACGGGCGGTCGGCGGATCGGATCGCGCGGATCCTCGCCCGCTGGACCCCTCCCGTTCCGCCGAGGAAGTCCTCGGCGAAGCGATGAGGATCGTTCTCTTCGGGGACGGGGCCTGGGCGGCCGAGACGCTCCGGACCCTGCGGGTCGACGGCCACCACATCGCTGCGGTGGTCGGCCGTCGGAAGCCGACGGACGGTGCCCTTGAGTCGGAGGCTCGACGCTGGGGTCTCGAGTACGCATCTCCGGACCGGGTGAACGCGTATCCGTTCGTCGAACTCGTGCGGCGCTGGGTTCCGGAGCTCAACCTATCCTTCTCCTACGACCAGATCATCCGGCATCCCCTGCTCGGCGCGGCGCCGCTCGGGTTCCTGAATTGCCACGCCGGGATGCTGCCCCGTTACCGGGGGCGCAACGTCGTGAACTGGGCGCTGGCGAACGGGGAACGCGAGATCGGGCTCACGATCCACTATCTCGACGAGGGAATCGACACGGGCGACCTCCTGGTGCAGGAGGCCTTATCCATCGCGTGGGAGGACGACTACGGCTCCTTGCTGAGGAAGATCCGTAAGGCCTTCCCGGGGCTGGTCCGGAGAGCCCTGACGGCGATCGACCATGCGACGGCGGTCCGGCGCCCACAGCCCCACGAGGGCGAGTATTGGCGAAGGCGGGGGCCCGGGGACGAGGACATCGACTGGACCCGGCCGAGTGTCGAAGTGTATAACCTGATCCGGGCGGTGTCGCGTCCCGGACCGGGCGCCCGGACCTGGGATGGCCGCGGCCGCGAGAGGATCGTCTGGCGGGCGGCATACGAGCTGGGCTGGCCGCGCGTCCGGGCGCGCCCGGGGGTCGTCCTGCCCGGCGAGGGCGGATCGATCCGGGTCGCCACGGCCGATTCCACGATCCTCCTTCAGGAAGTGCGGGATCCCGAGGGCCGGCCCGTCCCGATGAGGGCCGGGGAGCGGCTCGAAGGCCGGCCGTAGGCCCGGGGAGCTGGCCGGGATGCGTCTCCAGGCTCCCACCCTGGTTCTCGGGGGCCCGGGGCGGAGGTGAAGCATGGTGGCCCTGGGGGCCGGGGTCGGGCGGCATTCTGGCGACGCAGGGAGCCGGGAGTGAACGTCCGCGTCATCCCTCGGCTGGACATCAAGGGACCCAATCTCGTCAAGGGGATCCACTTCGAGGGGCTCCGGGTGCTCGGCAAGCCGGAGCGGTTCTCCCGGCACTACTATGAAACCGGCGCGGACGAGCTGGTCTACATGGACGCGGTGGCGAGCCTCTACGGGCGAAACAGCTTGCTTGAGGTGGTCGAGCGGACCGCCCGGGAAATCTTCATTCCGCTCACGGTGGGGGGCGGCCTTCGGAGCGTAGAGGACATCCGGAGCGTTCTGCGGGCGGGCGCCGACAAAGTGTCCCTCAACACGGCTGCGGTGCTGCGTCCGCAGCTCATCCACGAGGCCTCGCGCGCCTTCGGTTCGTCCACCGTGGTGGTTTCGATCGAGGCGCACCGACGGGGCGAGGGCGGCTACGACGTGTTCACGGACTACGGTCGCCAGGCCACCGGAATCGACGCCTACGACTGGGCGAGACGCGCCGTGGACCTGGGGGCGGGGGAGTTGATGGTGACCTCGATTGATCGGGAAGGAACCGGCGAGGGGTTCGACCTCGAACTCACCCGCCGGATCGCGGAATCCGTGCCGGTCCCGGTCATCGCGGCGGGAGGCGCGGGGAGCGCGGAACACGTGCGGAGCGTCGTCGCCGACGGTCGGGCGGACGCGGTCTGCGTGGCCTCGATCCTCCACTACAACCACGTCAGGGCCTGCCGGTACGAACTGGGCGAATTCGCCGAGGAAGGCAACATCGAGTCTCTCCGCCGGGGGGCCCGTTTCGGCAAAATCCAGGACCTGACGATCCGGGAGCTCAAGGCGTACCTCTCGGATCGGGGCGTCGCGTGCCGTCCGGCCGGGATTGCCGCCGGGGGATCTCATGGATGAGCCGCACGTCGCGATCGTCGACTACGGGCTGGGGAACCTGTTCAGCGTGCAGCGCGCCTGCGAGCATGCCGGCCTGAGCGCCTCCATCACGCCCGATCCGGAGCGAGTGCGGAGAGCGGACGGCGTCGTCCTGCCCGGCGTCGGAGCGTTCGGGGACGCGATGGACACGCTTCGCCGTCGGGGCTTGGTGCAGGCCCTGCGGGAGGCGAGCGCGTCACAGAAGCCCCTGATGGGGGTTTGCCTGGGGATCCAGCTCCTCATGAGCGAGAGCAGCGAGTTCGGAAGGCACGAGGGGCTGGGGATCCTGAAGGGGCGCGTCGTCCGTTTCGAGGGGCCCCGGGAGGGAGAGCGGATCCTCAAGGTTCCCCAGGTTTGCTGGAACGAGGTCCGTGCCCGTCCCGGCGTTTCCTGGGCCGGAACGCCCCTCGAGGGCCTGAACGACGGGGAACACCTGTACTTCGTCCACTCATTCTTCGTGCAACCCGAGGACGCCTCGGTTATCCTGACGACCACCCGATACGGCCATGTCGAGTTCTGTTCGAGCGTGCTCCGAGGAAACCTCTTCGCCTGTCAGTTCCACCCGGAGCGGAGCGGGCCCACAGGGCTGGCGGTGTACCGCAACTGGGCGGCGATCGTGAAGCGCCACCGGCAAGGAGCGAAGTGATGGCGGAGGTCCTGGAGGCGTACTTCGGTCTTCCCGAGCGCGTCATGTTCTGCCGGCGCTGCGTCATGTCGAACCAGCGCCCCTGCTCGTACCCCGAATTCCGGCACCGGCCGGACCGCGTGACCCCGACCCTGCACATCGACGCGGAGGGGGTTTGCGACGCGTGCCGCTATGCCGAGCGGAAACCCGTCATCGACTGGGATGGCCGGGAGAAGGAGCTCCTGAGGCTTCTCGACCGCCACCGGAGGGAGGATGGGGCGTACGACTGCATCGTCCCGGGAAGCGGAGGGAAGGACAGCGTCTACGCCGCGCACCTCCTGAAGTACAAGTACGGGATGCACCCCCTCACCGTCACATGGCCCCCCTTCCTCTACACCGATTACGGCTACCGGAACTTCATGAACTGGGTCAAGGTGGGGGGCTTCGACAACGTGTCCTTCAACCAGAATGGCCGCGTCCAGCGCCTCCTGACCCGACTCTCGATCGAGAACCTTCTGCACCCGTTCCAGACGTTCATCCTGGGCCAGAAGAATCTGGCGCCGAAGATGGCGCTCCGCTTCGGGGTTCCCCTCATCTTCTACGGGGAGAACGAGGCGGAGTACGGCAATCCGATCAAGGACAACTCGAGCTCCTTGAGGGATCAGTCCTACTACGCGATGAAGGATCTCTCGGAAGTCTTCCTGGGGGGAGTCCCGGTCCCGGAACTGATGAAGCGGCATCAGGTGAGCCTGGCGGACCTGTCGGCCTACTTCCCGGCCGACCATCGCGAGCTCGAGAAGTCCAGCCTGGAAGTCCATTACCTGGGGTACTACGTCAAGTGGGTCCCCCAGGAAGCGTACTACTACGCCGTGGAGCACGCGGGTTTCCAGGCCCGGCCGTTCCGGACCCAGGGCACGTACAGCAAGTACAACAGCATCGACGACAAGATCGACGACCTCCACTACTACACCACCTTCCTCAAGTTCGGGCTCGGCCGTGCCACTTACGATGCGTCCCAGGAGGTGCGGAACCGGCACCTGACGCGGGAGGAGGCCGTGGCGCTGGTGAAGCGATTCGACGGCGAGTTCCCGGACCGCTATTTCAACGAGATCATGGACTATCTCGAAATGAAGCCAGACGAATTCCGCCGCCTGTGCGATCGGTTCCGGTCTCCTCACCTCTGGAAGCGCGAGGGGGAGGAGTGGAAGCTCCGTCATGCCGTGTGGATGGAGGAGCACGCACCGGTGGCGGGAAGGCCCTCGTAGCGGCGGAGGCAGTCGCGGCGCCATGCACGAAAATATCGCCCGGTGCTGCGTTTCCACGACAGGATCGCTCCTGGACGGGATGCGCGCGATTGACGCCGGGGGTGTGGGGATCGCCTTCGCCCTCGACGGCGAGCGTCGACTGGTCGGCACCCTGAGTGACGGGGACGTCCGGCGGGCGCTGCTGCGAGGGGTGCCCCCGTCTGGCCCCCTGGCCCCCCACATGAATCCGAACTACCGGTCCGTCGGGACCGGCGCGGGTCGGGCGGAGGTGCTGGATCTGATGCAGGCCCTCCAGCTCGACCAGATCCCGGTGGTCGACGCCGACGGCCGGCTGGCGGGCCTCCACCTGATCCACGAGATCCTGGGATCGGTGACCCGCCCCAACGAGGCGGTCGTCATGGCGGGGGGAAGGGGGACTCGGCTGTCGCCGCTCACCGAGACGGTTCCCAAGCCACTGGTGCGTGTGGCGGGCCGGCCGATCCTCGAGAGGATCGTGCTGCACCTGGTGGGACACGGGATCCGAAGGGTCCACCTCTCCGTCAATTACCTGGGCCGGTTGATCGAGGAGCACTTCGGGGACGGTTCGCGGTTCGGTTGCCGGATCGAGTACCTCCGCGAAGACCGCCCTCTGGGAACGGGCGGCTCCCTCTCCCTCCTTCCGGCTCTCCCGGGGCATCCCCTCGTGGTCATGAACGGCGACCTCGTGACCCAGGTGGATCTGGGAGCGATGCTCGATTACCACGGCCGGGAGGGATGTCGCGCTACGGTTGGCGTTCGGCCCTACCTTCACACCGTGCCGTACGGGTGCCTCGAGATCGAGGGCGGCCGGGTCAAGCGCCTGACCGAAAAGCCCCGGCTCCTCCAGGTGGTGAACGCGGGCGTCTATGTCCTGGAACCCGACCTGGTCTCACAGGTGCCTTCGGGCCGGGAGTTCCCGGTCACCGAGCTGCTCGAAGACGCGGTGAGTCGCGGAGAGACCGTGGGAGCCTTCGAGATCGCGGAGGACTGGATCGACGTGGGCCGGCGCGAGGACCTCCGGCTGGCCAACGAAGGAAAGAGCCGAGCCGATGGACTATAAGGGTCGCACGGTCCTGGTCACGGGTGCGGACGGCTTCATTGGGAGTCACCTGGTCGAGCGGCTCACCGAACTGGGCGCCCGGGTTCGCGCCTTCTGCTTGTACACCTCCCAGGGATCCTGCGGGTGGATCGATTCCCTGGCCCCCGAGGTTCGGGCGCGGCTGGACGTCCGGAGGGGAGACGTCCGGGATTCCCGCTTCGTCGAGGAGGCCTGCGAAGGGGCGGACTGCGTATTCCATCTGGCCGCGCTCATCGCGATCCCCTATTCCTACCAGGCGCCCGAGTCGTTCGTGGAGACGAACATGCGGGGCACGCTCCATGTTCTCGAGGCGGTCCGGAGGCGGAGTGTCCGGCGGCTGGTGAGCGCCTCGACGAGCGAGGTCTACGGGACGCCCCAAGCTCTTCCGATCCGGGAGACCCACGCCTTGGGCGCCCAGTCCCCCTACGCCGCCACCAAGATTGCCGCGGACCAGCTGGCCCTGGCCTACCACCGGAGCTTCGCGACTCCCGTCGTCGTCCTCCGGCCGTTCAACACGTACGGGCCCCGCCAGTCGCCACGGGCGGTGCTCCCGACGATCCTGCTCCAGCTCCTGAGCGGGCGCAAGGAGGTCCTGCTGGGCCGGCTGGACCCGAAGCGCGATCTGACGTACGTATCCGACACCGTGGAGGGCTTCGTCCGCGCGGGGCTGGCGGAAGGGATCGAGGGGGAGACCATCCAGCTCGGCACGGGGCGGGCCGTCTCCGTGGGAGACCTCTTCCAGGCGGCCTGCGCGGCGCTGGGCGTCCGGGCCACCGTCCGGCAAGAGGAGCGACGCCTGCGCCCCGACGCGAGCGAGGTCCTGGTTCTCGAGTCCGACCCCTCACTCGCCGGGCGCCGGCTCGGGTGGTCGTCCCGAGTGGCGCTCGAAGAGGGGATCCGGCGGACCGCCGAGTGGTTCCGCGCCCACCGGGGCCGTTACGCGGAAGATTTTCTTGTTTGACCGCATCCCGCTCTCGGAACCCTCGATCGGCGGAAACGCCGCTCGCTATGTGCAGGAATCCCTCGATTCGACGTACGTGTCGTCCGTGGGCCCCTTTGTCGACCGCCTTGAGCGGGAGTTCGCCCGCTGGGTGGGGTCCCGCCACGCGGTGGCTTGCGCGAGCGGGACGGCCGCGATCCACGTCGCCCTTCGGCTGTTGGGCGTCGGACCGGGCGATGAGGTTTTCGTCTCCACGCTGACGTTCGTCGCCTCGGCCAACCCGATCCTCTACGAGCGTGCGACCCCGGTGCTCGTCGATTCGGAGGCGGAGACCTGGAACCTCGACCCGACTCTCATCGCGGGGGAAATCGACCGCCGCGCCCGGGCCGGGCTGCGGCAGCCGAAGGCGATCGTGGCGGCCCACATCCTCGGCCATCCGGCTGGCCTGGAGCCGATCCTGGAGGCCTGCGGACAGCACGGCGTAGCCCTCGTGGAGGATGCCGCGGAGGCCCTCGGGGCTCGGTTCTCGGCGGGGCGCTTGGCGGGCCGGCAGGTCGGTACGGTCGGTCTCCTGGGCTGTTTCTCCTTCAACGGGAACAAGGTCATGACGACCGGGGGGGGAGGCATGATCACGACGGAGGACGAAGCGCTGGCACGGCGCGCGAGGCACCTGACGCGGCAGGCCAAGCTGCCCGGCGCGGAGTATCGCCACGACGAGGTGGGCTTCAACTACCGGCTCACGAATCTGGCCGCGGCCCTGGGCGTGGCGCAGCTCGAGCAGCTGCCCGAGTTTCTCGCGCGAAAGCGGGAAATCGCGGGCCGCTACGACGCCGCGTTACGGGGCCGGGCCGGCCTCACCCTCCCTCCGCGGGCTCCCTGGGCGGTCCCTTCGGACTGGCTCTACAGCGTTCTCGTCGATCCCGCAGCCTTCGGTGAAGATCGGGAGGCGCTCCACGAGCGGCTGTCCGCGCGATCGATCGAGACCCGCCCGATCTGGACGCCTCTTCACCTCATGCCGATGTTCCGGGAGGCGCCTCGCCTGGGCGGCGCGGTGGCCGAGGGGCTCTTCGGCCGAGGGCTCAGCCTCCCGTGCTCGACAGGGTTGAGCCCCCGGGACCAGGAGCGCGTCATCCGCGAAGTGACGTCGGTCTCATGAGGCGGGCCCGGATCCCGCGTGCAGCCAGGGAAGGGGGAGGAAGCCGCTTTCGACCAGCACCTCGGCGCGACGGAACTGCTCGAGGGTGTCGATGGAAACCGCCCGATCCTCCGTCGTCTCGAGCATGAGGAGGCGTGTCCCCTCCCTCCAGGACGGCCGGGCCCGAACGGCGGGCGTGCGCCAGATGTACACGAGCCCGTTGATCCGGTAAACCACCGGAGCGTCCTGCCGGCGGTTGAGCCGGGAGGCGCCCGGGATCAGGTCCTCCATCCAACCGTCCTTCTCGACGACAGCGTGCCAGACCGGGTGGAACTCCGGCCGGGAGACCGAGACGATTCCGTCCGCCTCGGGATTATCTCTCAAGCGGCGGACGCCCTCCGAGACGTGCGCGGGCAACCGGGTCGGGGAGGTGGGATCCAGGAGCAGCAGGTACTGGTAGGAGGCACCTTCCTCCTTCTCGACCCGTTTCAGGGTATCTTGGAGAACGGGCCAGAGTGGCGTGTCGTCCCGGGCAAGGTCCGGCGTGCGGAGGAACGGGACGTCCCCTCCGTGTTCCCGGGCGACGCGCGCGATCTCGGCCGAGTCGGTAGAAACCACGCAGCGGTCGATCTCGGGACAAAGCCGCGCGAGACGGATCGAGTGGCAGATCAGGGGGAGCCCCGCGAACGGGCGGATATTCTTGCCGGGGAGTCCCGCCGATCCGCCCCGCGCGGGGATGACCGCGAGAACCTCGTGGCGGTGGGGCATGGTCGCTGCTCGCCGAGTGGGCCGGGCGGCCGGTCCGCGAACGCGAATCTGGCCCCCGAACCTGGCAGTCATCGTAGCAGCCGGGAATGGCTTGATCAATCGCCGAAGGCCGTTCGCAGGGATTGCTCGAGTCATCGGGGCGGCGGCGCCGGCCGCGGCGCGCCCGCTCCATCCTGAGTCGGTGTTACCGCGCGGTGAGAGAAAGAAAGTAAGCCTGGTCGATTCCTGCGGGAGAAGGG
>Ga0187893_10005649_pt1 | contig 22204 bp, 24 predicted proteins | sample MA1701074metaG_FD_139574 | JGI IMG/M metagenome (GOLD analysis project Ga0187893, IMG submission 139574) | White microbial mat communities from a basaltic lava cave in the Kipuka Kanohina Cave System on the Island of Hawaii, USA - MA170107-4 metaG ...
CTCCGTAAGGGCGTCGTGGTCAATATCGAGAGCACCGTCGAATCCATCAAGAGGGCGGTGGACGAGGCGGAGCTCATGGCTGCGGTCCAGATCGAGTCGGTCTATACCGGCATCGCCGGCAGCCACATCTCGGGCGAAAACTCAACCGGGGTCGTCGCGCTCAAGAAGGAGGAAGTGACCTGTGATGACGTGCAACGCGCGATCGAGGCGGCGCGGATGATGGCGGTCATTCCGCAAGACAGGCGGATCCTGCATGTCCTCCCACGCGAGTTCATGGTGGATGACCAAGATGGCATCCGAGACCCGCTGGGGATGTTCGGCACTCGCCTGGAGGTGGATGTGCACATCATCACGGGAGCGGTGACATCGGCCCAGAATATTATCAAGAGCGTCAACCGAGCCGGTCTGGATGTGGTGGACATCGTGCTCCAGCCGCTGGCTTCCAGCGAGGCGGTGCTGAGCCCCGAGGAACGGGAACTGGGAGTTGCGATGGTCGATCTGGGTGGAGGCACCACGGACCTGGCGATTTTCGTTGAAGGCAGTATCCGTCACACAGCCGTACTGCCGATCGGGGGTCAGCACTTGAGCACCGACCTCGCGATCGGACTGCGGACGCCTCAGGCGGAAGCCGAAAAGATCAAAATCCGGCATGGGGTGGCCCTGGCGGAGATGGTGAAGGAGAACGAGAAAGTGGAGGTGCCGAGCGTGGGAGAACGTCCTGCCCGCACCGTCTCCCGCAAGTGTCTGGCGGAGATCATCGAGCCGCGCGTCGAAGAGATGTTTGACCTGGTGCACCGAGAGATTATACGCACCGGGTATGAGGGAATGCTGGCGGCTGGCGTGGTTATCACCGGCGGCACCTCGATGCTCGACAAGATGCCCGAGGCGGCTGAACGCGTGCTGGATCTCCCGGTCCGACGAGGCGTGCCGAACGGCGTAGGGGGGCTGCGGGATATCGTCAGCAGTCCCATGCATGCGACAGGCGTCGGGCTGATTTTGCATGCCCGTCATCATGCCGATGAACTGGAGACCGCCGGACTCCGACATGGAAGGCCATTCGGCAGGGTGTTCGCTCGAATGCGGTCCTGGATGTTCGAATTCTTCTGATCAAGCGACAGCACGTAGCTAGCAGCTATAGGCTGTTCGCTTTTAGCGAAGGGAGGAGACGCGATGTTCTCATTTGAGGAGGATGTGATCATGCCGGTCCGCATCAGGGTCATCGGTGTGGGCGGCGCTGGCTGCAACGCAGTGAACACGATGATCGGAGCGGGGCTCAGCCGCGTGGAATTCATCGCGGCGAATACTGACCTACAAGCCCTGCAACGATCTGTTGCAGCCTTTAAGGTCCAACTGGGACCGGAACGGACCCGCGGCCTCGGCGCAGGGGCAAAACCTGAGGTGGGCAAGGAGGCGGCCCTGGAAAGCAAAGATCCCATCCGGGAGTGTCTGGAAGGCGCCGACATGGTCTTTGTGACCGCAGGCATGGGAGGTGGGACCGGCACCGGCGCCACTCCGATCGTAGCCAACATTGCACGGGAACTGGGTGCCCTGACCGTCGGGGTGGTGACCAAGCCGTTCCAGTACGAGGGGCACCGCCGTATGAGTCATGCTGAGGAAGGAATCCGCGAGCTGAGAAGACACGTGGATACGCTCCTGATCATTCCCAATCAGCGACTCCTGGGCATTGTCGATAAGTCCACACCGTTGTTGGAAGCGTTCAAGGTGGCCGACGATGTCTTGCGACAGGCGATCCAGGGGATCGCCGATGTGATCACGACGACAGGGCACATTAACGTGGATTTTGCGGACGTCCGGACTGTGATGACCCATACCGGCCGAGCAGTGATGGGGATGGGGATCTCGCGTGGCACGAACCGCGCGATGGAGGCGGCGTAGAAAGCTGTGTCGAGCCCGCTGCTGGAAGAGGGGAGCGTGGAGGGCGCCCGTGGCGTGCTGCTGAACATTACCGGTGGGCCGAGCCTGTCGCTTCACGAAGTGGATGAAGCGGCTTCGATCATCAAAGAAGCGGCGGATCCACAAGCCAATATAATCGTAGGGCAGGTGATCAACCCCGATATGGGTGATGAACTGGTGGTCACCGTGATCGCGACCGGGTTCGATCACGAAGAACAGCCGGCCAAACCAACCCTGCTTGAGCGGCCGATGGCAAAGGGAGGACGCCCTGCTCAACAGGTACTGGCTGCCGTGCCTGTGGCGGCGGGGCAAGCGACGCAGAAGGATCTGGATCGTCCGACCTTCCTGCGTCGGTTCACCGAGCAACGAGAGGGACAAGAGCGATTGGTGTTGGCGACGGACGATGAGTGGGATGTCCCGACGTTCCTTCGAAAACAGTCGGACTGAGAGCAGTGGCCGACCGGCCTCCGTGGGAAGAGGGTAATGACTGGAACCCTGATTACGGTGCCGGCCTTTGCCGGCGCGCGAGACGGCGTTCAACACTTTTTCGGAACCCGTCGCCAAGTCACTGGTGTGAGCTCAGGCGGTGGGTCTGCCACCTTCGGTGTGTCGATTGGCTGGAGTGCTGCCGGCGACGACGGTCGCTCAGGAAACGGCCATGCCCAGCAAGCGATGAGACTGCCGGTGGTCGTGTCGGTCAATCAGGTGCACGGAACGGATGCGTTGGTCTTGGACCGTCCTCTCGAAGCAGGGGAAACCTTTGCTGGTGGGTGGGATGCGCTGATCACGAATCAGACCGGCGTGCTCCTAACGATCAGAACGGCCGACTGTGTGCCGGTGTTAGTCCACGATCCGCTGTGTAGGGTCGTGGCGGCCGTTCATGTTGGTTGGCGGGGGGCCGTGGCCGGGATCGTCCCAAAGACTCTGTCTCTGATGCATCACCGGTTCGGATCGGAGCCGGCGTCGTTACAGGTCGGGATTGGGCCATCGGTCGGCCCCTGTTGCTACGAAGTGGATGAGCCGGTCTTGGCGCGCCTCCGGGCCGGCTTTGCGGACTGGCGGTCGGTGGTACGAGAGACCGGACGCAGCAGAGCCATGTTGGATCTCCGAGAGCTCGTGCGACGTCAGGCCCTGGCCGTTGGTGTGGAGAGCGAGCATGTGCGAACCGTCAGGGTCTGCACCGCCTGCCATCCTGACCTCTTCTATTCCTATCGGCGCGACGGGGTGGTCGGGGAGACGATGGTCAGCGGGATCATGCTGACTCGACACAGAAAACGATGAATGGTGAATGATCAATGGTGAATGGTGTAGGATAAGTGATGAATCGAATTCATCATTCAGCGATCCGCACTCATCATTCATTGTTTGGTGGACCTGGTTGACGGACGCAAGTGATTCCGATGCCATCGCCCAAAACGTTCAATCCGTCCTCCATAATATTCGTCGGGCGGCGGACCGTGTCGGGCGTCAGTCGGACACGATTCGCTTGATCGCCGTCACCAAGTCCGTCTCAGTGTCGCGCATCAGTTATGCGATCGCCGCCGGAGTAAGGCTATTCGGAGAGAATCGGCTTCAGGAAGCGCTTCCTAAAATCGCATCGTTCGGTCCAGAGAAAGGGCTCAGTTGGCACTTCATCGGCCGGTTACAGCGCCGGAAGGTCAAGTCGGTGATCAGGGTTTTTGCGATGATCCATTCAGTGGATAGTCTTGAGCTTGCCGCCGAGATTAATCGCCGTGCCGAAGAAGCGGGTGTGTGCCAGGAGATTCTTCTCGAGGTGAATGTCGAGGGAGAATCAACCAAGGCGGGATTCAGCCTTCCCGCTGTGGCGGATGCGTTGCCGGTCTTGGACTCGATGTCTCACCTTTCCGTCAAGGGCTTAATGGCTGTTCCTCCGCCGACGCGCGAGGCGGAGTTGGCCAGGCCCTATTTCCGGCGACTGAGCGAGTTGGCTCGATCGCTCTCCCATGCTAACCTCAGACGAGTCCGCATGGACGAACTGTCAATGGGCATGTCGAATGATTACGAGACCGCTGTAGAGGAAGGGGCGACGTTCGTGCGTGTCGGGGCCGCCATCTTTGGACCTCGTTCACTGTGAGGTTGTTGAAAAACCAGTTTGACGCTCGCTCGCGAGAAGAGTAAGCGACGCGAGAACAAAGCTGGTGGCCTTTTTCAACATCCTGCTATGAGACCGTTGAAGAATATCGCCATCATCGGGGCTGGTCAGATGGCGGAAGCCTTGCTGGCTGGGTTGCAGGCCTCGCAGGTGACTGCCCCCGGCTTCCTGTTTGCCACCGACACGAGCGCGGAACGTCGAGACCTGGTCAAGCGGCGGTTCGGAATTCGGGTCGGTTCTGATAATAGGGAGGCCGCGTCCTGGGCTGATGCTTCACTGCTGGCGGTCAAGCCTCAGTCACTGGAGACGGTCTTGCAAGAGATGGCTCCGGTGCTGGCGGGCAAGCTGGTCATCTCGATCGCGGCCGGAGTCTCGGTGGGGCGACTCGCCCGGTTGGTGCCGAACGAGGTCCGCATTATTCGTGTGATGCCGAATGCGCCGGCGTTGGTTCGCGAAGGGATGTCTGCCCTGGCTCTCGGGCCAGGCGTGACGGAGGAGGATGTCCGATTCGCGCGAACCCTGTTTGAGGCTGTCGGTCGGGTCCTGGTAGTCGAGGAACGTTTGATGGACGTGGTCACTGGGTTGAGCGGGAGTGGCCCGGCCTATGTGTTCATGGTAATTGAGGCAATGGCGGACGGTGGCGTGAAGATGGGGCTTCCCCGTGCCGTGGCTGAGCTGCTTGCGGCCCAGACGGTGTTGGGCGCAGCCCGGATGCTGCTCGAGACGGGTGAGCACCCGGCCCGCCTGAAGGACCGGGTCGCTTCTCCCGGAGGGACCACGATCGCAGGGCTTCACCAATTGGAGCAGGGTGGACTGAGGGCCGCTCTCATGGCCGCGGTCGAAGCCGCGACGAAACGATCCAAGGAGCTCGGCGACTGATGTTTGTAGCGGGTAACTTCCTGTCAGCCCTAGGCTCGGTGCTGCATATACTCCTGCAGACTTATATCTGGGTCGTCATTATCAGAGTCGTGCTGTCATGGGTGAACGCGGACCCGTGGAATCCGATCGTTCAGACGCTGAATCGTCTGACCGATCCGTTGCTTGATCCAATTCGTCGCAAGATGTTTCGAATGATGGGCCATGGAGGGATCGGGATAGATATCTCGCCTATTATTCTCATCGCGGCGATCTACTTCTTTGACTTTTTCCTGGTCGGCACCTTGTATGACCTTGGAGGGAGGCTTCGAGAACCATGAAGATCACGCCGATCGACATTCAGCAAATGGGGTTCAAGGTCCGACTGCGGGGCTACGACCGCCAGGAAGTCCAACGGTTTCTGGAGGAACTGGCCCAGACCGTTGAGTCGCTGAATCGGGACAACGCGGCGCTGCGTGAGAAATTGTCCTTGACCGAGCGACAGCTCACCGACCTGAAGAAGACCGAGGCGACGCTATCGAACACGCTGGTTGCCGCGCAAGCGATCACTGATGATCTCAAACAGGCGGCCCAGCGGGACGCGGAACTCATCATGAAGGAAGCCGAGTTGAAAGCCGCGGAGTTGATCCGTGAGGCACGGGCGGAGTTGGCCGGCACGCAACGTGATCTGTCGGATCTTCACAAGCAACGACTCTTAATGATTGAGCGTCTGCGCTCGACGTTGCGGACCTTTGAGCGAATGCTGGAGATCGAGGAAGGGGACCAGGGACGTTCCGATCACGACGCTCCAGCTGAAAAGATTGCAGGAGATTCCGACCGCTACGGCGCGCGAAGCGACCCATAGGTCGCCCTGGTGGTATGCGTGCGTCATCGGCGGAACAGGACGCGCAGAATCTGAATGAAGCGGTCAAACGTCTTTAGGCCTGGCGCTCCTCGTGGCTGATCATGAACCGGTGAGGTAACCGAGTCTTCCCCTTGTTGAGCCTAACAGTTCTTCGGCGCCCGCCGCCCCTCCTGTAGCCCATTCATGAGCACGTCCGATCCTATCGCCAGCGCCATGCAATCTGCGGTCGAGGAAGGGGTGTTCCCTGGCGCGGTGTTGCTCGTCCGGATCCGCGGCCGTGTGGCATACCATCGAGCCTTTGGGTACGCGTCGCTGATCCCACAAAAAGAACCGGCTTGCCTCGAGACGGTGTATGACCTTGCTTCACTGACCAAGCCTCTAGCCACCGCAACGGCTGTTCTCTGTCTCGTCCAGGACGGGAGGCTCAGCCTCGAAGACCCGCTGCACGATATCCTTGAAGAGCTGAAGGACAGCGACATCGGCGGCGCGACGGTCTTTCATCTGTTGAACCACAGTTCTGGCCTGCCGGCTTGGCGTCCCTTCTATGAGCGAATCGCCGAGCAGGATCGAACTCATCCTGGTTTTCTGGGCGGTAAAGCGGCTCGACAAGACGTGCTGGACGCCATAGGCCGTGAAACGTTGCTGTTTCCTATCGGTGCACGCAGCCTCTACAGCGATCTGGGATTCATGCTGCTGGGTCTCCTTGTGGAACGATTGACCGGACGCTCGTTGGCCCCCTTCTGTCGGGAGCGAGTGCATGGACCGCTGCGCGCGGAGCCATTGTTTTTTAATGAGGCGACGAGGGACTTCCCGGTTGGACCGCTCGATCTGCCTTCCAATTTCCAGTCGGTGGCAGCGACAGAGGATGACCCTTGGCGCGGGCGCGTCTTGAGAGCGGAGGTGCACGATGAAAATGCCTATGCCATGGGGGGAGTCGCCGGCCACGCCGGCCTGTTTGGCACCGCCTCAGCGGTTCTGGCGGTCTCGGGAGCCTGGTTGGAAAGCTATCTTGGGCGAGGGAGATTTCTCTCACCGGATCTGGTCCGGCACTTTGTGACGAGACAGGACCGAACCGCGGGGTCCAGTTGGGGACTGGGATGGGATACGCCGTCAGTGCCTTCCTCTTCAGGTACGCGGTTTTCTCCCAACTCCTTCGGACATCTGGGGTACACGGGGACCTCACTCTGGGTGGATCCGGTATGCGAACTGGAGGTCATTCTCTTGTCGAATCGCGTCCACCCGACGAGGCAGAACGATAAACTCAAGGAGTTCCGTCCTCTGATCCACGACCTGATCTACCAAGAGCTCATAGCTAATGGCTGATAGGCCGGAGCAAGCAGCCAAGAACGGGAAGGTCAAGAGCTATACGCTATTCGTTATGAGCTCTTGATAGCGTCGGGGTACTCGATCCAAGTTTCTTTTTCGGCGAGGTAGCGTCGGCCTTTGAAATTCGGCCTGGTTCGCATTCGCCTGAATCCCAAGGTGCTGAGCTTGTCCACCACACTCTTCACAGCGGCCCCAATAGTGGAATGGGTCTGACCCTCCACGGTCAGTGCCTCGTACATCACCTTGGCGGTATAGCCGTTGCCGGTGCGACTGACTAGAATGGACCGACTGAAGTAGCGGTCGCTTGGGTCATTGCCCTCGATCTGATGTCGCTCAACGACGCCCTCTTTCTTGAAGAGCAGCGGAAGGGCGCTCATCTGATCCTCCATTCAACGTGCCGGTCGTTCCCGAAGAAACGAGATTATAGTCTGTGCAGTCGGGGAGTTCAACCCGTGTTGACAACCCCCCAGCCCCCTTTTATGATTACGCGCTCAGCTTGTGTGCGAGCGCCAGAGAGTAAGGTTGTCATGCCGACGAACCTATGAATCTGCCGAACAGTCTCACGATCCTCAGGATCCTCTTGGTTCCTCTTTTCGTTGGCTTTCTCCTCTACGAGCGCTACGACTATTCACTAGGCGTGCTGTTGCTCGCGGGTCTCACGGATGGGCTGGATGGGACGATCGCGCGGGTGGCCAATCAGCGCACCAGACTTGGTGCTTTCCTGGACCCGCTGGCCGACAAGCTGTTGCTGACGTCCGGTTTCGTGACGCTATCCATTCTTCACCTGGTGCCGTTGTGGACGGCGATCCTCGTCGTGAGTCGAGATCTGATCCTGATGACCGGCACCCTTCTGGTGCAGTTGACAGAATCGCGCGTGGACATTTCCCCGACCCTGCTTGGGAAAGGCACCACGTTGTTTCAGCTTTCGTACATTCTTCTTGTCGTGATCTTAGCCTCTCGGCAGATGGATCTCCGACTCATTCAGCCCCTCCTCTATCTGGTGGTGGCGTTAACCCTCGTGTCCGGATTCCACTACCTCTATCGTGGGTTCGTTCATCTCAGCGCCGGTGAAGCATAAGCGCCCGCGAGTCTTTCCCCGGTGACAAGTGCTTAGATTCTGCGTACATCGAAAGAGGATAAAGTTGACAAGTCCCTAGTCCTCCAGTAGACTTCGCACATGTCGTTGGCTGCCATTATTACCCTCTAAACTCTGCGAACAGCGCTTGCAAATGGCGACTGTTGCAGCTCCTGATCAGGTCGAAGGTAGGGTTTCCGGATCGAGCCGGAAGGGACAGCGGATTCCTTGTCCTCCTGCCTCATGCATGCGATCACCGGTTGATCTGGTTCCTTCGACCGTCCTGTCAGGTAGGGGCTGGGGATGCCGTCAGGTCTGTGATTCGGGCAAAAAGTAGAGCCCAGAACATAAGGAGACGGAGCTAGCTGATGGCCACCTTCGCCTATACAGGCCGAAACCGGCAGGGTGCGGTCAAAAAAGGGGAGATCGCCGCCAAGACCCGCGACGAGGCCATGGAGCAGCTGCGCAAGCAGAATATCATCGTCATGAGTCTCGATGAGAGGGCTGATAAGGAAGGTGGAGGGTGGGCCTTCGAATTCGGTGGCGGCGTCACCGACAAAGACCTCGTCGTCTTTACCCGTCAGTTCGCGACCATGATCAATGCTGGTCTTCCGCTCATTCAGGCTCTGGAGATCCTGGCCACCCAATCGGAGAACAAGCAGTTGCGAAAGGCCGTCGGCGAGGTTCGAATTCAAGTGGAAGGGGGCGCCACGTTTGCCGACGCGCTGCGCAAGCATCCGAAAGTGTTTGACGAGCTCTATGTCAACATGGTTCATGCTGGGGAGGTCGGGGGCCTGTTGGACACCATTCTAGGTCGTTTATCCAAGCATATCGAGAAGGCCATGAAACTCAAGGCCCAAATCAAATCCGCGATGGTGTATCCAGCGGCCATCCTGGGCGTGGCGGTGATTGTGATCACGGTGCTGATGATCTGGGTCATTCCGATTTTTGCCAAGATGTTTGCTGAGATGTCTGGGGGGAAAGTTGGCCTCCCTGGCCCGACCCAAGTCGTCATCGATGTCAGCAATTTTATGCAATCCTACTTTATCCACCTCACGATCGGGGCAATCCTGGCCGGATGGGGAATCAAGAAATATTATGCCACCCCCAAAGGGCGGTTAGCCATGGACCGGATGTTTCTCAAACTGCCGATCGTGGGGGAATTGATCAGGAAGACGGCAGTAGCCAAATTCACCAGGACGCTCGGCACATTAATCACCAGCGGCGTGCCGATTCTGGATGGATTGAGCATCACCGCCAAAACGGCTGGCAACAAGGTGATCGAAGAGGCGATCATGGGGGCACGGATGAGCATCAGCGGTGGCAAGACGATCGCCGAGCCGCTCTCGAAAGGCGAGGTCTTCCCGAAAATGGTCACTCACATGATCTCAGTTGGTGAGTCCACCGGCGCGCTGGATGCGATGCTGGGCAAAATCGCCGACTTCTATGAGGACGAGGTGGACCAGGCGGTGGCGGCGCTGACCTCGCTTCTGGAACCCATGATGATGGTATTTCTGGGAACGGTGATTGGGTTTATCGTCATCGCCATGTACCTGCCGATTTTCCAGATGGCCTCGGCGATAGGCTAAAGACCTCAGCACGACGCAGGGGGATCGCCTGCCAAGCGATCGCCGGTCGGCGAGATGACCGGGTTCTTCTGCAGCGGCGCGACAACCTTCCGCTTCCACCAGCAGCCCGCAGGAGCCAATGGACGAACTCAGGGCCAGGCTGTATTGGCTGATGGGCCTTCGAGTAGTAGTGGTCACGCTGCTGCTCGGTCTTTCGATCACGTTCCAGGTCGCCAAGGGCGAGCGCGTTCCCACCTTCTACGCGCTCATCATCTTCACCTACGCGATCACGATCGCCTATACCGTCACGCTCAGATACCTCACGACTCCCACAGCGCTGCTTCGCTTTGCCTACTTCCAGATCGCGGTGGACCTGCTTCTGGAGACCATGCTCGTCGCCATGACCGGCGCGATCGAGAGCCCCTTCGCAGTGCTCTATATCATCACGGTCACCCTGGCGAGCCTGATTCTGAGGCGTCGAGTGGGGCTCGTCACCGCCGCGCTCTCAGCGATTTTGTTCGGCCTCGTCGCCAATATCCAGTTGTACGGACTGTTGCAGTTGGGGGAATGGCTGCCACCGAGCCGGTTGTCGGTGGCGGAGACCTTGTATACGTTTGGGGTGCATGGCCTGGCGTTCGTCGTGGTGGGCTTCCTTAGCGGCGAGCTGGCCGAGCAATTGAGGCTGGCAGACCAATCCCTTCGTGAGAAAGAACAGGGATTGACCAGACTGCAGGCGTTTCATGAGAACATCGTGCAGAGCATCAGTAGCGGTGTGTTCACGACCGATGCCGAAGGCCGGATCACCACATTCAACCCGGCTGCACAGGACGCGACGGGCTACACCTTGGAGCAGGTCCAAGCCCGTCCATGGTGGGAGGTGTTCAATTGGCAGCAGGGTGATCGCTTCGGGGCTGGCTCCATCACCCTGTCCGTTCCGCACCGCTTCGAGGCTGTCGGCAAGCAGGCTGACGGCAGTCGTCTGGTGCTCGGGATGACCCTGTCGCCTCTCAATGAAGGCGGCGTCCAGACAGGACTGGTCGGGGTCTTCAAGGATCTGACACAGATTCGTGATATGGAAGAGCAGATGCGGCGTCAGGAATGGCTCGCCACGATTGGCGAAATGTCTGCCGGCATGGCGCATGAGATCCGGAACCCTCTGGGCGCGCTGGCCGGCGCCATGCAGATGCTGCGGAAAGATCTCCCTCAGGATGAGACCAACACGCGTCTCATGAACATTGCGATTCGGGAGGCGACGAGGCTCGATTCCATCATCACGGAGTTCCTCGCCTACGCGCGGCCGCCCGCGCTGAATCTGAAAGAGTGCGATCTGAACGTCGTCTTGGCAGACACGCTGGATCTGATCCGGCATGAGGCTCAATCCCGCCGCAAGGACATTGAGATTACGACCCAACCATGGGCCAGTCCGCTGACTGCGCAGGTGGATCAGGATCAACTGAAGCAGGTATTCTGGAACCTTGCGACGAATGCATTCGATGCCATGCCTTCCGGAGGGCGGCTGACGATTTCAACGAGTTGTCGGCGGGTTGGTATGCGCAGTCAGAGCGGTGAGGTGATCGAGATTGCATTCCAGGATACGGGGGAAGGGATCAAAAAGGAGCATTTTGACAAAATCTTTCTTCCCTTCTTCACAACGAAGAAAGAGGGATCGGGCCTGGGACTTGCGGCGGTGCATCGCATCGTGGATCTCCACGGTGGGTGGGTCCGCGTGGATAGCGAGGTAGGCAAGGGGGCGCGCTTGGTAGTCTGTTTGCCGAGGTCCGCGGAAGGAGGGCCGCGCCTGTGGCACGAAGGTAGGGAACCGTGGAAAAGATCTTGATCGTTGATGATGAGCGAAGCATGCGGGATGTCTTGAGCATCATGCTCAAGCGAGCTGGCTACGCGGTCACCGTCGCGGAGGACGGCGAGGAGGCGATCGCCCAGATCGGCAAAGAGATCTTTGACCTCGTGATTACCGACCTCAAGATGCCCAAAGGAAGCGGGTTGGAAGTCCTCAAAGCCGTGAAGACAGCCGCCCCCGAGACGGTGGTCTTGATGATCACAGCTTTCGCCTCCGCCGAATCGGCCGTGGAGGCCATGAAGCAGGGAGCCTACGATTACCTGACCAAACCCTTTCAGATCGACGAAGTCCAGCTCATCATCCGGAATGCGCTGGAGAAGCGGCGGCTATCGACCGAGAACATGCTGCTCAAGCGGGAGATGGCTGACCAGTCGTCCTTTGCCAGGATCATCGGGCAGAGTGAGGCCATGAAGAAGGTGTTCGATGTGGTCCGGAAGGTGGCCGACACCAAGAGCAACGTGTTGATCTGCGGTGAGAGCGGCACGGGCAAGGAACTCATCGCCCGCGCGATTCACTACAATAGCTCGCGCAGTCAGAGGCCGTTTGTCACCGTCAACTGCAGTGCCCTGCCGGAGCCGCTCCTTGAAAGCGAGCTGTTCGGCCACATGAAGGGTTCCTTCACCGGAGCAATCGCGAACAAGGCCGGGTTGTTCGAGGTGGCCAACGGCGGCAGTATCTTTCTCGATGAGATCGGCGAGACGACCCCAGCGACCCAGGTAAAGCTCTTGCGTGTCATCCAAGAACGGGAGTTCCGGCGAGTCGGTGGCACCCAGGATATGAAGGTGGATGTCCGGATCATTGCGGCCACGAACAAAGAGCTGGAAAAGTCGGTGGCTGAGGGCACATTCCGGGAGGACCTCTACTACCGGCTGGACGTGATCCCGATCCACCTACCCCCGCTGCGCATGCGGGCCGGGGATATTCCGCTGCTAGCGCAACACTTCCTTGAGCAGTTCTCGCACGAGAGCGGGAAACCGGTTTCCTCGCTGACCCCTGGCGCCATGCAGTTACTGCTGGCGCGTGAATGGAAAGGGAACGTGAGGGAGTTGGAGAACCTCATCGAACGCGTCGTGGCCTTTTCCAGCGGATCCCCGATCACGGAAGAGGACATTCAGGGCTGGCTTCATCGCCCCGCTGCTCAGCCACAGGCCTATTCGTCGGATCTTCCGGCGGATGGATTGGATTTAGAGGGACTGATCAACACGATCGAGAAGGATCTGTTGCTCAAAGCCCTAGAAAGAGCCAAATGGGTCAAGAAGAAAGCCGCTAGACTCCTGCACTTGAACACCCGTTCTTTCCGGTACCGGCTGGAAAAGCATGCCATTAAAGGGGGACAGGATTAGACTCCCGAACAGGGTTGCCAATCAAACCGCAAAGGCGGTCCGGATCTGTACGCCTGCGAAGATCAATCTTATCCTTAGGGTTCTGGATCGCCGTTCAGACGGCTATCACAACCTCTGGTCCCTGATGCAGACGGTGGCGCTGGAAGATGAGCTTCGCTTCCGGGTCCGAGCAGACTCGACCGAGCTGAGCCTGAAGTGCGATGAGGTGTCATTGCCGACAGATAGTCGAAACCTCGTCTGGCGTGCGGCGGCTCTGGTGTTGGACCGAGCAGGTCTCCAGGTAGGGCTGGATATTGAGATCACCAAACGGATTCCGCTGGCAGCCGGTCTGGGCGGGGGCAGCAGTGATGCCGCCGCCACGATCGCGGCGTTGAATCATCTGTTCAGGCTCGGCTGGTCTGGAGGAGAGATGGCCCAAGTGGGAGCAGTCTTGGGGAGCGACGTGCCGTTCTTTTTTTTCGCCCCCAGCGCCATCGTGCGCGGGCGAGGCGAGGACGTGGCCGCAGTGATGTTGACCGGAGTCCGATGGGTCCTGCTGGTTCACCCGGGCTTTCCGATTGAAACTCGCTGGGCCTATGATCGGCTCGCTGCCACCAGGGAGCAGGTGCGGCCCCTCTCGGAGCAGCACAGCCGCATCGCCAGCCAGGCGTCTCTTGCGTGGGAGGACGTCATTCCGCTGCTGGAGAATGATTTTGAGCAGCCCCTAGTTCCGGTGTACGATGCGATTCGAGAGATCAAGGTGCGTCTGCTCTCAGAGGGAGCTGAGACAGCGCTTCTGTCGGGAAGTGGCGCCACCGTATTTGGGATCTTTCGTGACGAGGATTCCGCGGTCCGCGCCCAGGCGTCGGTGGAGCAGGTCCCTGGCTGGCGGACCTATAGGGGTCGAGTCGGAACGGCTGCCTTATCCTGTCGAGAGGAGTCATCCGATCCGCTTCAGGTCTGTTGACAACCGGTCCGACTTTCCGATAGAGTTCGAAGCCCGACTAAATTCTTACGTTAGCAGCCGATCTGGGGACCATACAGCGCGACGAATAAGGATTCATCCTGAGGGGGGCCCGGGTCGGTGAGCTGGTCGGGTCTGACCCTGCGCGACGAGCACTTCCAGAACGATCTTCTTCAGCAATCGAGTCCTGAAGGTTGGGACCATCGGGTCCCCAGACTTCGAGCCGGTGAGGGGCGCCATGTCGAAGGAACTCAAGCTGTTTTCCGGTAATGCCAACCTGGCGCTAGCGAAAGAAATCTGTCACTACCTGGGAGTCGGTCTGGGAGAGGCCCTTGTCTCAGAGTTCAGTGACGGAGAGATTCGTGTCAGGATTGAAGAGAATGTCCGCGGGGCGGACGTCTTTGTCGTGCAGTCGTGCTGCACGCCGGTCAACAACTCCATCATGGAGCTGTTGATTATGATCGACGCGCTGAAACGCTCTTCGGCCTATCGGATCACGGCGGTCATCCCCTATTTCGGATACGCGCGGCAGGACCGGAAGGACCAGCCTCGGGTCCCGATCTCCGCCAAATTGATGGCGGATCTGATCACCACTGCTGGCGCCGATCGAGTGCTGACGATGGATCTCCACGCGGGGCAGATCCAAGGGTTCTTCAACATCCCGGTGGACCACCTGTACGCCACTCCCGTCCTGCTGGACTACATCACGAAAGAAGGTGGAGCAGACCTCGTGGTAGTCTCACCGGATGCGGGCGGCGTGGAGCGCGCTCGGGCGTTCGCGAAGAGGCTTCAGGCCAGCTTGGCGATCATCGACAAGCGGCGTGAGGGGCCCAATAATGCCCAGATCATGAACATCATCGGAGACGTTGAGGGGCGCAATGCCTTGCTATTGGACGATATGATCGATACGGCTGGTACGATCGTGCAAGGTGCGCAGGCATGCGCGGAGAAGGGTGCCCGTATGGTGTGGGCCGGCTGTACGCACCCCGTTCTGTCCGGGCCAGCCCTGGAGCGGCTGCAGGAGTCCTGCCTGACCCAGGTGGTCGTCACCAACACGATTCCACTGAACGGTAAGGAGCAACGCTGTCCCAAGTTGCGGGTGCTGTCCGTGGCCCCGCTTCTGGGAGAGGCCATTACCAGAATCCACGAGGAAGAATCGGTCAGTTCGCTCTTCGCGTAAGCGCGTTCGATCCCCCCACTCTCCTCGAGACACGAGGACCCGGCTGGTTCACCACTCGCCGGCGCGCATAGGCCGGCTGGGGAGCGCTTCGCGCGCGGACCGCAAGCACAAGGAGGCGTCAGAGAGAGAGTATGAAATACGATATGGCGGCTGAAATACGAAAGCAGGCGGGGAAAGGAGCAGCCCGCCAATTGAGACGGAACGGAAAGATCCCGGCTGTTCTGTACGGCCAGGGAGAATGTCTCCTGCTCACCCTGAATCCGGAGACCGTGACCAAAGTGCTGTATTCTCGTGGCGGGAGCACCGCGCTCATTTCTCTCAGTATCGCGGGTGCAGCATCGAAAGGGGCTCGGACTGCGCTTTTTCGTGACTATCAGGTGGATCCAGTAACGGGAGAGATCCTCCACGTAGATCTGTTCGAAGTCTCGATGAATAAGGCGATTCGGATCAAGGTGCCGGTGAGTCTGGTGGGCGGAATGCCGGCAGGGGTCAAAGAGGGCGGGGTGCTGCACCACAATCTACGGGAATTGCACGTTGAGTGTCTGCCGGCGGCTATTCCGGACTCTATCGAGGTGGATGCGTCCGCGCTGCTGATCGGTCAGGGCATCCACGTCAGGGAACTGACGCCCAAAGAAGGAGTCAAGTTTTTGGACGAGAGCGACCAGATGGTGGTGAGCGTGGCTGCGCCGATGTCAGAGGCGAAGCTGGAGGCGTTGCTGACCAGCAGCGCCGTGACTGAAGCGGGCAAGGAGCCTGAGGTCATCGGCAAGGGCAAGGAAGAACCGCTAGAAGGGGAGGAGGTCGCAGCAGAGAAGGGAGCTGCGGTTGCTGAGAAAGGAGCCGCGACCGCCGCGAAAGGAGCCGCTGCCGCCGAACCGAAGGCCGATAAGAAAGAGAGTAAGGAACCCAAGGCTGAAAAGAAGGAGGCCAAGGAGGAGAAGAAGAAGTAACCTTGCGCCTGATCGTAGGGCTTGGCAATCCGGGAGCAGCTTACGCCAACACTCGGCACAACATTGGAGTCTGGACCCTCCAGAGAGCGGCGGCGCGATGGGGGATCAGGCTTCAACAACGCGGCCCGGCGTATCGCGGTTCGGGAAGCGTTGATTCTGAAGCAGTCGAGTTAGCGGGCCCGCTCGACTGGATGAACGTCACAGGGCCAGCGGTCAAGGCGCTGCTGGAAGACCTCGCCTGTTCACCTGCCAACCTCATCGTCATTCATGATGATCTGGACCTGGAACTGGGGCGCCTGCGCATCAAGCGGGAGGGTGGCGCGGGCGGCCACAATGGCCTCTTCTCCATACTCACTACACTGGGAACTGACCAGTTCTGTCGGCTGAAGATCGGGATCGGCCGCCCTGCGCTTGGTGCGGATCCGGCCGAGTACGTCCTGGCTGCCTTCACCAAGGACGAGGTCGTGGCGATTGGCGCCAGCGTGGACCGAACAGTGCAGGCACTGGAGTGCCTAGTGATTGAGGGCGTGGAGGCGGCGATGAATCGGTTTAACGTGCGAGATAAGCAAGAGGGTGACGAGTGACGGGTGACAGGTGTCTTGCTCGTTGAAGGGGCATTGATGATTGTGCGACCGACGCTCGCAAACCCGTATCACGGGTCTTTGACATTCCATACCGGGAAAGGTGTGCTCCACACGTTCAGGACTGAACGCCCGTCACGCGTCACGCATCACGGGTCACGGTAGTTATGGGACTCTGCTGTGGCATGATCGGCCTGCCGAATGTGGGAAAGACCACGGTGTTTAACGCCCTGGTTGGGGCGGGAGCCGTGACAGCTAATTATCCCTTCTCCACCGTGGAGACCAACGTCGGGATCGCCCCGATGCCTGACCCGCGCCTCAACAAGTTGGTCGAAATCTTCCGCTCAAAAAAGATGACGCCAAGTACGTTGGAAGTCCGAGACATTGCCGGCCTGGTGGAAGGGGCGAGCAAAGGCGAGGGATTGGGGAATCAGTTCCTGGCGCAGATTCGCGAGGTGGATGCGCTGATGCATATCGTCCGGTGCTTCCAGGATCCCGATGTGGTGCATGTGGGAGGCGGCATCAATCCACTGCGAGATATCGAGACGATCGAGACCGAATTGATGCTCGCCGATGTGGAGACCCTGGATCGCCGGAGGCAGCGGGTCGAAAAAAAGATCAAGTCGGGCGACGCCAAGGCTGCCAAAGAGTTGGCGGTCGTGCAGAAGCTTGTTGGCCTGCTGAACAAAGGCGAATGGCTGGGCAATCAGCCATTCACGGCGGACGAGCGCGCGATCTTGAACGAGTGCCAGTTGTTGTCGGCCAAGCCGGTCCTGTTTATCGCTAACGCCCCTGAAGGAGCCGCTGTGGATGATCCCTTAATCCAGCCGGTCAAGGAGTTGGCAGAAAAGAGAGGGGCCAGACTTGTCATCCTCTATGGACAGTTAGAGGCGGAGCTCTCGACCTTGCCCACCGAAGACCGAGCGGAGTTCATGAAGGAAGCGGGCCTCACCGAGTCGGGACTGGTCCGGCTGACGAGGGCCGCCTATGATTTGCTGCACCTCATTACCTTCTTCACGGCAGGCGAAGTCGAATCGCGTGCCTGGCCGCTCCGGAAAGGGACCAAGGCGTCCGAGGCGGCCGGGAAGATCCATTCCGACATGGAGCGCGGGTTTATTCGCGCCGAAGTCTACGCCTATGACGAGCTGATCGCCTGCGGGTCGGAGGCCAAGGTGCGGGAGAAGGGGTTGTTTCGGCTGGAGGGGCGGGACTACGTAATCAGAGAAGGGGATGTTGTCTATTTCCGCTTTAATGTATAAAGAACCTCGCATAAAAAGAAGCTCGGCTGCCGACGGATGAGGAGGGTGGCCTGGTCAATCCCCTGTGCTCGCAGAGTGCGCACGCTCAGAAGGTGCTCCCTCGATGCGCGCAGTTGGGGATCAACCAGGCCACCCTCTGAGGAGAGGTGACAAGTAAGCCATCCGTGCCCATCCCTTCCAGCCGCTAATAAAAAATGAAAAGGCGACAGGCCGCTTCCAAGCCTGTCGCCTTTCACGCTTCGCCACGTTCAGTAGGCTATTTGAGTAGTGATTGCCCCTCAGTAATTGACGTGATTCTGAGGAAAGCGTAGCCTGCTCACATTGGAAATGGCGAATGTCCCTGTTGTTTCCCTATCTGATGAGTAACCGGTCGTTACAAGGTATTAACTCCCTTGCTTCGTTGATTTGTTTAGCGCTAGCCCTTGGCGGATGTTCGTTCCCGTTTGTCGAAGCATATACGACCAGTGAGAAATACTCACCGGCTCGGACCTTTCGAACCTTTGCGGTTGTCTTGACAAAGGAACAAGACACGGTAATTGACAGAAAAATCGGCTCCCTCCTTGAGCACCAGATGAAGTTGCTGGGATACGACAAGATGGAACCGGATTCAGCGGACTTGCACGTCATGTTTTCCAAAGATGTCGCAGCCTCTGGAAAACTTTTCGTCAAGGCATTGAACGTCCGCTTGGTAGATCGTAAGAGCACCTTATACACAGGTAAGGAGGTGGTGGTTTGGGAAGCTCACACCGAGGAGAAGGGCTGGTGCAACCAGATACTGATTACAGCTCCTCACATAATCGCCGCCATGTTCGAGAACTTCGACGCATCTGTGGTACACCAAGCCAAGCATATGAAAAAAGAAGACGAACTGGCTCTGGGTGTAATGGGGAGTAGACCGTATGAACTTAATTGTGGTTCACCTCCGCTAGATCTCATAGCGCCCTCTTCGGGCGGATCGACTAGAATGGAAGCGATTTGCATACACGGCACCGGAATGACGCAGTGCTTTTAGGCGCGGACGAAAAAGGGGTCGGGACCCGACCCCTTTCTTTTCGAGTGCGTAGGCCGCCGGTGCTATGCTGCACGGGCAGTCCGCAGCAGACTTAATAGTTGGGTTCCTGCCGAAAGGACATGAAACGGGAAATTCGAAGTATCGGTGAAGTACTGAAAGCCGTTTCTGGTTATGATGACCGGACCATGTTTCGTGGTCAACCTAAGAATTGGCCATTAATACCGACGATCGCCCGACTACACAAGTACATACATGGTTTCGATGACTGGCAGGTTTTTCACCACCACTTACTTGAACGTTTTAGGCGTTATGGGCGGCCGCACTTAAACCAACTCCCTCGCACAGAGATAGAGTGGCTTGTGCACGCTCAACACCATGGCTTACCAACCAGATTGCTAGACTGGACGACAAATCCCTTGAAAGCCCTGTTCTTTGCTGTGGACGATCCGCGAAATGATCGCCACGATGGAGTACTCTGGAAACTCATACCCGATGGTTGGTGGGAGGATTTCACCAATGAGAATCAAACATATTGGGACGGCCGTCTCGCGGCTTTCTTCCCTGAATATCTGAATGCTCGGCTTATTGCTCAAGAGGGTTGTTTTCTCTCTTTTCCTTTACCTAAGAGTACACGACCTATCCGGCCCTTGACCGAGGCTCCGTGCGCTTACACTGTCGAAAAGATTGTGTGCCTCATAATCCCAAGACACACGAAACCGGTACTACGAAAAGAGCTGACACTCTTAGGAGTAAATCATCGCTCGCTTTTCCCTGATCTTGATGGAGTTGCCAAAAGTGTACGCCTCTACCCGCACGGAACCTAACCTTCGGCTTGAGACCGACGCCAAGGGCGTGACTCAGCCTTAAGTTAGGCGTTACTGCACCGATGGGTCGGCGCGTTCAATTGACAGCGGAAGAAAAACGGGGACATTCTCAATTTCCAGGTAAATTCGAAGGATCTTGACGCATTCCGGCAAATGGTGGCGAAGAGACTGGCAAGGTTGCTCATGTACTAACTGCTGACGTAGCCCATTGAATGTGGCGAAGCGTGAAAGGCGACAGGCTTTCAAGCGGCCTGTCGCCTTTCATTTTTTATTTACCGGAGCCCTCCATTCTCTCGAGCGGCGGGCCGGTTTCCCTTCAACTGCGCGCGTCCAACGAGGGCCTTCTGAGGCCGCGCGTTGCGCGAGCACGAAGGGAGACCGGCCTGCCAGCTCGTTCCCTCCGTGTCGCGTTTGACAGTCCGTTCGGTGCTGTGTTAGGGTGCGCCTCGTTTGCATTACATATCCCTCGCTCCAAGCCCGGTCTTGGGGCCTTTGGCCAGGAGGAGATTCTCCGCATGCAGCTCTACGAGTCTATCTTCATTGTTCGTCCGTCCCTCTCTGACGAAGACACCACCAAGATCATCGAGAAAATGAAAGGCGTCGTCGAGAAGTCCGGCGCCACGATCCTGAAGGCCGAGAACTGGGGCAGGAAGAAGTTGGCCTACGAGGTCAAGCGGGAGCGGAAGGGCACCTTCATCTATCTCTATTTCAGGTCAGAGGGAGGCGTCATCAGCGAACTGGAGCGCTCGTACCGGCTGGAGGACTCCGTGCTTAAGTTCCTGACGGTGCGGCTCGATCAAGAAGTTCCCCCGAAACCGGCAGGCGAGCCGAAGGAGCCCGAGCGTGGCAGGGTTCAATAAGGTCATTCTGATCGGGAATTTGACCAAGAATCCGGAGCTGCGTTACACGCCCAACGGCACCCCGGTAGCCAGCTTTGGGTTGGCGGTCAACCGCCGGTTCAAGCAGGGCGATGACCTGAAGGAAGAGGTATGCTACATCGACATCGTCGTGTTCGGCAAACAGGCGGAGCATTGCGGGCAGTATCTCAGCAAGGGCAATGGCGTGATCGTGGATGGGCGGCTCCAACAACGCCGGTGGGAAGCGGAGGACGGGCAAAAACGAAGTAAACACGAAGTGGTGGCCCAGACCGTCACGTTCCTGCCCAAGAGACCGGAGATGGGCGGAGAGCCTGGTCAGCAGGACGAGACGAGCTATGAAGACCAGGAGCATGCTTAACAGTCAGGGAGGAAGAGCGTGGAGCGAGGACGGTTATTCCAGCGACGGCGGCACTGCCGGTTTTGCCATGAGAAAGCGCCGATCGACTTCAAGGATGTTGGTCTGCTAAGGACCTTTCTTACGGAACGAGGTCGCATCATTCCGCGCAGGATTTCCGGAAACTGCATGCGGCATCAGCGGGAGTTGACCATCGCCATCAAGCGCGCCAGAACGATCGCCATGCTGACCTTCGCTGAGGAGCGGTGAGGCGCGTGCTGATCAACGACCGCCGCGATCGGTTTGACTTCTCGCAGGGCTCCGTGTATACACACCAAGTCTCCCGTGGCGGCGCGGTGGCCTCCATGGCTTTGCTCAGCCTGCACGTCAACGACATCGCAGAGGAAGGGCTCAGCCTAGCCTGTCAGGTCGAGGCGGAGGAACTGGCCTTAAGCCCGACCGATGCCAAAGTCCGTGACGGGTTCTCCCTTGCAGCAGAGATCATCCGAGTTGGCACGGGTATCAATGTGACCGGCGTCCTGGCCGGGACCTTTCTTCGGCAATGCGTCCGGTGTCTGAAGGACTACGAGGATCCCGTCAGGGTGCCGTTTGCCGTTGAGTATCGGTGTCAGGAGATGCCGATAATGCGACGCGCCAAACTGTCCACTGGGGAGTCGCGACAGGCGCTGCCAGAACCGGAAGAGGAATTGAAGCAGGACCTGTACATGTACGCTGGAGACCAGCTGGATCTGGCGACGATGCTTCGGGAGCATGTCATCCTGGCCACCCCCATGCAGCCGCTCTGCGATGAGGCCTGTCTGGGGCTGTGCCCGGTCTGCGGGCAGGATCGTAACGAAGGACTCTGTCGTTGTTCGGAGGAATGCCGGTCCACACCGTTCACGATCATGCGCGGGCGCGGGAACCACTCGGGCGGTGCCGCCAAGACGTGAATCCAGTATAGGGACGTGAGGAACGACGATGGCGAATCCGAAACATAAACTTTCCAGAGCCCGCCGGGACAAGCGGCGGACGCACAAAAAAATCACGCCGCCTAGCTTTTCGGTCTGTCCGCAGTGTCATGAACCGAAACTTCCGCATTACACCTGCCTGAATTGCGGCACCTACAAAGGGACAGCGGTGATCGCAGTCGAAGAAGCCTAACAGCTAGCAGCGAGGAGCAGCTAGCTGGGAGCGGAGCGCTGTTCACCATGAGCGTACGCTCGCGGCCTGAAGGCCAACGCAAGATCACATGAAGATCGCGGTTGATGCGATGGGAGGGGATTACGGACTGGCCCCGTCCGTCGAAGGCGCCGTGCAGGCGGCCCA
>Ga0187893_10005650_pt1 | contig 22200 bp, 19 predicted proteins | sample MA1701074metaG_FD_139574 | JGI IMG/M metagenome (GOLD analysis project Ga0187893, IMG submission 139574) | White microbial mat communities from a basaltic lava cave in the Kipuka Kanohina Cave System on the Island of Hawaii, USA - MA170107-4 metaG ...
CAGGCAACTTCACCCGCCGCGTAGAGGTTTCGCAACGAGGTACGGCCAAACAGGTCGGTCTTAACTCCTCCCATCAAATAGTGAGCCGCTGGATGAGTGGGGATCATGTCGACCGTGATGTCTATGTTGTAAGTCTGGCAGGTAGCGTACACCTTTGGAAATCGCCTCTTGATGAGATTCGCGTCCAGGTGCGTCAGGTCCAGGTAGGCAAAATTGCTGTTGGTCTTTTTCATCTCGGCTACCAGGGCACGAGAAACGACATCGCGCGAAGCCAGATCGCCCATCTCGTGGTACTGGGGCATGAATCGCTCGCAGTCAATATTCCGCAGGTAGCCGCCCTCACCGCGAATCGCTTCTGTCAGCAGGAATCGGGGTGCACCCTGAAGAAACAAGGCCGTCGGATGAAACTGGAAAAACTCCATGTCGGCAAGCACTGCACCCGCCCGGTGCGCCATCGCCTGGCCGTCGCCCGTCGCCAGATCGGGATTGGTAGTCTCCGAATACACCTGCCCCGCTCCGCCTGAAGCCAATACCGTGGCACGCGCCAGCACTTTGCGCACGCGCCGGTCCTGCTCATCGAGAAACCAGGCGCCCCATACCGCTCCGTCTTCAACAATCAGTTCCAAAGAAAAGCAGTGCGGCTTCAGCACAACGTTCTGGCTCGCCAGGGCCTTCTTCAACAGAACACGAATAATCTCCCGCCCTGTCGAGTCGCCCTGCGCGTGCAACACCCGCGAGCGGCTATGGGCGGCTTCCCTGGAAAAACTCAGATGGACTCCGTCACGGTCAAACTCCGTTCCCCAATCGATCAGTTCCGTGATGTATCGCACCCCATCCTCAACAAGAACTTTCACTGCCTCCGGGCTGCACAATCCGTCGCCGGCACGAAGCGTGTCTTCATAGTGCAGACTCACCTCATCCTCGTCGCTCAACGCCACGGCAATGCCACCCTGTGCCCATTCCGTATTGGACTCGTTCAGGCGCTCCTTGGTCAGCAACAAAACGCGGCCCGCCGCGCTCATTTCAATAGCTGCTCGCAAACCGGCGATGCCGCTTCCAATAACCAGGAAATCTGTGTTGATCGCTTCAGGCTCAGGCTGCATAGGATAACTCCCAGGTGAACGTCGTACTCAACGTTCCCTGGCGGACTCACAAAAGGCGTTGACGTGGGTGCGCCACTCAAAAAGAGCTTACAGTACCGGTCTTTGACTTCTCAACACAATTCGGATTTCAAGAGGCTATCCGTCTCGATGCAAGGCACCATCACGGTCCGGAGAACCAGGCAGGCACGAAGCGCCGAGGGGATGCCTCGTTCAGGTCCTTCCGGCCTCCCGTTTGGGTCCTTCAATTGTGCTATAGTATCGCCCCTTTGGCGTGGCGTGGCCGCCTTCCCGCGGAGTTCAGGATGAACGCGATCCAGGTCGCATTGAAAACTCGCAGCTACTCGATCCAGGTTGGGAATGGCCTTCTCGGTCAAACGGGCTCCCTTCTGAAGAATCTCCATCCGTCACGAAATACCGTCGTTATTTCGAGTAAAACGATCCTTTCAGCCCATGGCGAACAGCTTTTCCGCTCGTTGCGCCGAGTGGGCCTCGAGGTGGAATCCGTCACCATTCCGGAGGGAGAAAGGCACAAGACGCTTGCGACAGTAGAAGGCATTTATCGCGCGCTTTCGCGTTTGCGAGCCGATCGCAGGACCTTGCTCATTGCCTTTGGGGGTGGTGTGATCGGAGATATTGCCGGATTCGCGGCAGCCAGCTACCTGCGGGGGCTGCCTTACGTGCAGGTGCCAACAACGCTGCTTGCTCAGATTGACAGCGCGATCGGCGGCAAGACCGGGGTAAATCTCCCCAGCGGCAAGAACCTGGTGGGGGCCTTTCATCAGCCCCGCGCGGTGATTGCGGACCCGTTACTGCTCATAACTCTGCCGCCGCGAGAGTTGCGTTCTGGACTCTACGAGGCGCTTAAGTATGGCGTGATACGCAGCGCCGAATTGCTCGCGTTGGTAGAGAAGAAGCACACGCGTTTTCCACGTCGGGACAAGCAGAGTCTCGAGCAAATGATTACTGAATGTGCTCGCATCAAGGCCGAAATTGTCAGCCAGGACGAAACCGAGTCGGAGCTGCGGATGGTGCTCAACTATGGACACACCTTGGGACACGCCCTCGAGACCGCAACGCACTACAAGACCTTTACCCACGGCGAAGCCATCGCGCACGGCATGATCATGGCCAACCAGCTCGCCGAGAAGCTGAACGGTCTTCAACCTTCCGAGGCAGCCCGAATCAATGCTTCCATCCAGAGTATCGGACCGCTTCCGTGGGCACAGCGCTTGCGTTGGGCCGAAGTGTACCGCCACATGCTTTCAGACAAAAAATTTGTGAATCAGCGATTCAGATTTATTCTCCCCCGGCGGGTCGGCCAGGTTGATATCGTGAACGACGTTCCTGAGTCCGCAGTCCAAAGCGTGCTTCGCTCTTATATGCATGCTAAGTCCTAAGGCGCGACAGATTCGGCAGATGTTTTCCTCCATAGCTCCCCGCTATGATCTGCTGAACCACCTGCTCTCCCTCAACATCGACAAATCCTGGCGGCGCAAAGCAGTTTCGCTAATGCGCACGAGTTCAGACCGGCAACCGGCGCTTTGGCTCGATCTCTGCTGCGGCACCGGAGACCTTTCCCTTGAAATGCTGCGGCAAGGAGGGCAACGGATTGTCTCTTCGGACTTCAGTCATCCGATGTTGCGCCTGAACATGGACAAGCTCCACCATGCTGAGGCCGCTCGGAAGATCCGTCTTGTCGAGGCCGACGCGCTCACGCTGCCGTTCCCTGCCAACACTTTCGACGCAGTTGCCATTGCCTTTGGCCTGCGCAATCTCGAAAGCGCGGAGAGCGGACTCGCCGAAATGCGCCGTGTCCTCAAAACGGGCGGACGACTTGTTGTCCTCGAATTTTCGAAGCCCACCAATGCACTGTTCGATCGGCTCTTCCAGAAATACTTTTTCAAAGTGCTCCCAAAGATTGGAGCTGTACTCTCGCGACACCACCAAGCGTACACATATCTACCCGAGTCGGTCAGTCAGTTTCCAGACCAAGCCGCGCTTGCCACGATTTTTGGCACCAGCGGATTTGACCAGATTGGCTACGTCAATCTAACGGGCGGGATCGCGGCGATTCACTGGGGAGAAAAGAGGTAGAGGCAGGCTTGGCGGCCACATTCCACGTCACGGTTAACTGTCCACTCTTCACCGGCAATTGATTTCGTTGGCGTCGAAAAAACTTCTTGACATCTACTACTCTATTAGGAATTATAACCTCATACTTAGTATTCGCACGGAGGCTGGACGTGGCCGCAAAGAGCCGAATCAAGCTTACACCCTTCGAACTCGAGATCATGAGCGTGCTCTGGGAGTTGGGCCGGGCATCGGTCCGAGAGATCATGGAACTGCTGCCGGAGACTCGCCGGCCGGCATACACGACGGTGCAGACCATCGTGTACCGCTTGGAAGAGAAAGGCGTGCTGCGTCGCGCTCGGAAGATCGGAAACGCGCACGTCTTTGAGCCCGTGGTCAGCCGCAAGGAAGCCCATCATCGGTTGATCGATGACTTGCTTTCCCTGTTCGGCGGATCGCCTCGGCCTCTCATGGCGCATCTGCTTGAAACAGGCCGACTCACTCTTGAAGACTTGCGGAGCCTTGAGAAAAGTATTGGCGAGCGGCAGGATGTGAAACTGCATTCCCAGCCAACGCGGCACGACGATCGTTCGAACAGGCGACGCCGCAAGTCGAACCAGCAGGGTTCGTAACTGGTAGAGGTCAACATGACGAGCGCTCATGACTTGTTAGCTGACATATCCAGCCGGATTTGGCCAGCGTTGCTCGATCACTTATGGCAAGGGACGTTGTTTGCCGCGGTCGTGTGGCTGTTTTGCCTTCTTGCGAAGCGCGCCTCCAGTAAAACGCGATACGGAATCTGGCTATTGGCATCGGTCAAATTTGCTGTTCCTGGCGTTCTCTTTGTCTGGCTTCTGGCCCCCCTGGACATTCACGTTCCTTGGCCCAGGGATCTAGTCTCGTCTTCCTCAACCCGTGTGGTGACGGAGTTTCCCCTGACGAAGGAATATCACCCGCCACTGGTCGTCATCGGCGAGCTGGAACCCAACACACCAGGAACGGAGACAAGGCATACGGAGCTTTATTGCAGTTCGACTTTGGTTTGGTTGCTTGGCTACGTGTTCTTCCTGAGGGCCTGGTGGCACCGACATCGCGAAATGAAGACGGGGCTTCGCAAAGGAGAACCATTGATGTCGGGCAGTGCTTTGGAAACTCTAAAGCGAGTGAAAACTCTGCTTCAAGAGCGGCGGCCCGTGACGCTCATTCTCTCTTCCGACTTCCCCGAGCCGGGAGTCTGCGGGATCAGGAGACCCAAGCTTGTCTTACCAAAGAGAGTGGTTGAAGCTCTCACTGATCAAGAGCTTGAGGCGGTCTTGTTGCATGAGGTTGCACACGTCCGACGCCGTGACAATCTCGTGAGTCTGTTTCAGTCCTGGTTAAGCTGTGTGTTCTGGTTCCATCCCGCGATTTGGCTTATCGATCGACAGTTGCTGGAGGAAAGAGAGCGTGCGTGTGATGAAGAGGTGCTGTCATATGCGCCTAACTGTCAGCAGTACCTCTCCAGCCTTCTCAAGGTGTTTCAGTCGAGTCTGGGTGAAAGGCCTGCTGGAGCGTCTCTCTTCACCGGTTCAAACTTGAAAAGGAGGATTGATCATATGCGGTCCCACGTTTACCGAAAAAGCAGTGTTACCAGTCATCGCCTGATGATTTCTGGGTTTGTTCTAGCATGGATCGTTTCAATAATAGCCACTATACCTGCAAATCAAAAGGTACTGGTGGCACAGGCAGGTCGGGAATCGTCAGAGGCCATCATTCCCGGAAGGTCCGAGGAAGTAGCAGCAGTACGCCGTGGAGTGGTTGGAGGCACTGAAAATGGGGTCGCCGGTGGAATTGCCGGAGGGCTGAAAGCAAAGGCATCCAAAGTGACTCTCCGTACCGGGAAGCAACTTTCCGTATCAAGTGTCAGTTTAGCGATGAATCAGACCCCAGGGAGCCCAGCCCAGCAAGCGGGATCGGCCAGACTCTTCGGCACCGTATCCGATGCCAGTCAGGCCAGGGTCCCTGATGCAACGATTGTCGTTTCCGCCAAGGAGGGTGGGACAACAGAGATCACCATTTCAAATGCCGCAGGCGAGTACGAGCTTCGCGCTCTTCCTCTGGGTCGCCACACGATCGAAGTGCGCATGCCTGGGTTTCGTTCGTTTCAACAGGCCCTCGAACTGCACGCCAACGAACCCAGAAAACTCGACGTTGTCTTGGAAGTAGGCGAAGTCAATCAATCCATAAATGTGGTTGCGAAGGCACCTCCAGCTGCTCCTCCAGACATGCGCTCTGGACCGCCACGCCGAATCCGCGTCGGTGGCAACGTTCAACAGACTAAATTGGTCCATCAAGTACAGCCGATTTATCCCGAACGAGCTCAGGCACAGGGTATTCAAGGCATTGTGCTCCTGGAAGCTGTGATCTGGAAAAACGGCAGCATCGGGGCAATGCGTGTATTGAACAAGCTGGCCGATCCAGAGCTGGTCGATGCCGCCGTAGAAGCCGTCAAGAACTGGCGCTACGAGCCAACGCTATTGAATGGACAGCCTATAGAAATCGTCACCACAATCACGGTGAACTTTCGATTGTCTTCTTAGTCTAGGACTCCAACTGTTGGTTGCCGGGAGGCGAAGTAAGTATCGGGCGAGCCGTGAGCGTTGTGCTACGATACGCTTCCCTCTTAGCCACACTCTGCCTACCGTGTCGTGATTCATACAGTTGCATCAAGTCTCCTGCGAGGGTTCGTACTTCAAATTGTCCAGAAGCCAATTCGAAGGTGGCCTTCGATTCGGCGCTGCCAGTCTGCCCGTCTATGCGACGCTAGCTTTCGGCGAACGGTGGATGTACCAGTACGTTGGGCTGCTGGGCGCTTATGGCGTCCGGACCTTGCTGTTCATTCTCTCGGGTGGTTTTGCCCTGAAACCGCTCGTGGTGGCACGCAGGGCAAAGCGCACCTCCTGGCTGTGGTTTGGTTTGGCCTTCTTTGTCTACGCAGCCAGTTGGATGGCGTCTTAATTCACGCTGCGACAACCTGCAGGTGAATGGCTGGGTTCGCTGGCGGGCTTGGCAGCTTTGGCTCTGGTATTGGCGGTAGTCTTCGGTGCACGGAGCCGTTATCCCAGGATTTCACTGGAGCTGTTCGTCGCGCACTCGAGAGGTTACTTTCTCGGCGAGTGGCTGCACCGTTTGCTTCGGGGCAGGATTGGCATGCTGCTCTGGGGTGTGTACTAGAGATTGGGGTTTGGCCTTGGCCTGGAAAGAGCCCTGTATCTGGCGCAGACAGCGGACACCGCATCCACAGCTCAATCGGCGGACGGAATGTGACTCTTGGAGTCGTTCTAACAAAATGGACCATCGGGGCAGCGCTGCTGGGCTACGCCCTGGGAGCTGCTGGTCTGCTTGCGGCCAGGCAACAACCGCAGTGGTCGCGACTGGCGCGACTGGCGTGGACCGTGGGTTGTCTGGCGTATCTGGGCCATGTCTGTTCCGCGTTTCAGTTCTACCACGGCTGGAGTCATGGGGCCGCTTTTGAAGAAACTGCCAGACAAACGCGAGAAACCGTCGGTTGGGAAGTTGGCCAGGGTCTCTTCGTCAGCTATTTCTTCACCCTCGCCTGGCTGGCCGACGTCACCTGGTGGTGGCTGGCCGGTGCCGAAAGCTATACGCGCCGGACGCGCGCGATCACGGCTGCTTTGCATGCATTTTTCTTCTTCATTGTATTCAACGCAACAGTCGTGTTCGAATCCGGGGCAGCGCGATGGTTCGGGCTGGCGCTTTGCGGAGGTCTAACAGCCCTGTGGTGGTGCACGAGCAAGAGCAGGGCATAATGCGGCGGCTCGCTTCGTTGCCTGGTTGAGGATGATTAAGGGAGAACTGCATGCATTGGAACCTTTCCACAAGGACTGGAGTTTGCCTTTGCCTCCTCATGGTTTTCATTTCATCAAGTACTAACTCAGGCCAAGAGCGGAAATCACGGCTGTTCGATGGCAAGAGCTTCCAGGGTTGGGAAGGTGATGTCGACAAAACGTTCCGGATTCAGGAAGGCGCGGTGGTCGGTGGATCGCTGTCGGAAAAGGTTCCCAGGAACGAGTTTCTGTGCACACGCAAGGGTTACAAGAATTTGGTATTGCGGGTAAAGTTCAAGCTACTTGGGACAGGCGCCAATGCCGGCGTGCAGTTTCGGTCGAAGAGAATTCCAAACCATCACGAAGTGATCGGCTATCAGGCCGACATGGGAGATCCGGAGTGGTGGGGTTGCCTTTACGATGAGTCCCGCCGCAAGAAGGTATTGGCAAAGTCTGACCCGGAGGCTGTGAACAAGGTTTTGAAGCGGAACGACTGGAATGAATATGTCATTCGGTGCGAGGGAAAGCGCGTTCAGCTGTCCATTAACGGCCTGCAGACCGTGGACTACGTCGAATCCGACGATTCGATTGAACAAGACGGAATCATTTGCCTCCAAATCCATGGCGGCCCACCCTGTGAAGCCTGGTACAAGGACGTCAGCATCGAAGAGCTGCCCTAGTTCTGTGCGACAGCCGGTTTCGTCGGCTGCGGCTCCTGAGGCCGGGAATTCTGCAACAAACCCGCGGCAAAACTCAGAACATCTCCCTGGTCGCTCGCGATCTCACGAAGCTGTTTGAAATCGCCCGCCCACTGGCACAACTGCAGTACGGAAGGGCACGATTGTTGATTCGGATCCACATCCTTTAAGTGTTCCAGGGAAACGCGAATCGCCTCGGGGTAGCGTTCCAGCCGACTTAATAACCCCACCAATACCTGAGCCGGGGCGGTGCCGTATTCATTCGGATCGCACTCTCCCATCTTGCGGCGGAAATGGTCGATACCCGCCTCGACGTCTTTTCCCAACACGGTGCGAAAGTAGGCCGCGTAGTCCGTAAAAGTTTCGAAGGGCGGGTTTCCACAACGCTGGAACATCGAGCCAAGCTGAGTGCCATACTCGGCCAGCTCCAGCACCAGCCCCAGCAATTCGGGATCTTCCAGCTCCAAGCTGTACTGCATCACCGACACCACGTGTGACGTGTCGATGTAATAGCAGTTGTCCTCAAACATCCAGCTGCGCCCGGCAATGACGGTGGAGATGCTTTCCGAATCAGGCGCCACTGTTTCCTTTTGCGCTATCGTCCTCTTCAAGTTGCTGAGAAGGTCTCTATGCAGGCTGCGCACCAGCAGGGCGATGGCGTCCTGACGGCCCTCGCGAGCGGGATACTGGAAGACACTCGAAATAGCCCTGCAAATTCCATAGTGTTTCAAGATCAATTCGAACCCTTTTCGAGGGTGGATCTGTTCCTGGTAGGCAATGTCGATGATCGCAGCCATGTTCTCATGTTCATCCGTGCGCTCGATGGCGCCTGCCACCGGAGCCGGTTCTCCGATCGCCCTGAAATAGGGCCAGGCACGGGGAATGTCGTTCTCGGCGAGAAACAACTCACCGGCTTCGCGTGCCGCTTGAACAAAGGCACGCTCGTATTCAGGCCGTTTGTCCGCAGGCACTTCCTCTCCCGGCCCGCTTTGAATCAGGGGTAATCCAAGCTCGAATCGCTTCTTTAGAACGCGTAACTGAAAAAGCCTCCCATAGTCTTTGTCCCGCATGAACGTCTGAGCGAGAACATCGAACACTGCCTGTTCCCCTCCCGTCTCCAGCGCACGTTCGGCCTGGTTGAATGCACTGTTATCCATTCCTGCCTCTCTTTCTGCCCTCTTCAGCATTATCTTGTCACACTGAGGATGATACCCCTGAAGCTCGGTCTTCCAACAATAAATCAAGCAGTCCCACACCGCACCGCTGCAGCCAACGCTCAGCGGCGGACAAATCTCCCTTACCAGGGGAACTTTGACACTGGAGGGAACTCTGAAAGCCCGGCACAGAAGTCCCGTTGCCAGAATCGTTAATCGTGCTAATATCCCACGAAAAATTAGGGAGGACGCAATTCATGGCAGGGGTCGAACACCTCTTGTTGCTTCGGCAGGGCGTCGAGATGTGGAATCAGTGGCGCAAAAAGAATCCAGGAGTCAAACCGTATCTCCGTGAGGCCGTGCTAAGGCGCATGGACCTCAGCGGTGCCAATCTGCGGGAGGCAAATTTGAGAAAGGCCGATCTGTCTGGCGCCAAGCTGGTTGGAACCGACCTTCGGAGCGCAGACTTGTTTGGAGCCAGCCTTGTGGGCGCGGACTTGAGCGGGCGCGCCGATCTGAGCAGTTCCGACCTGCGCGGGGCCAATCTGCAAGACGTCGTCGGTTTGACGAATGTCCAGATTTACGGCGCCTCAACGGACCAGAACACAGTGCTTCCGGATTATCTCAGAACCCGAAAGTAGGCTGCGCGCCTCCCCAGCCAGTCAGGAGAACCCGGTGGCAAGGACTCTCGGGATTGTTGTCTGCCTGTTCACGCTGGTTGCTTGCAACGTTGAAAGCAATCGCCCGCGGGAGAATGACCCCAATCTCAAATCTGCGAATGGCCCAACCCGCGTTCGATCCTTCGTTTCCTTCTCAGAAAAGAGCAGCGCTCAGCTCAATAACTATCAGGTCAATTTGAACACCTCTCTCGGTAACATCACGCTTGGGTTTTTTCCAGACGTGGCGCCGGAACACGTTCGAAATTTTTTGAGGCTCTGTCAGATGGGGTTCTACGACCGTACCGCCTGGCACCGTGTGGTCCGAAACTTTGTCATTCAGGGCGGCGACATGGGCACTCGAAACCCGCCGCTTGAGATGGCCGAATCCACCGGGATTCGACGGCTGCCACCCGAGTTTAGCAAGTTGAAACATGTCGAAGGCATTGTATCGATGGCCAGGGGTGAAGCCCTCAACAGCGCCGAGACCTCGTTCTTCATTTGCCTTGCCCCTCAGCCAGTCCTGGACAATAAGTACACAATTTTTGGAAAGGTTGTTTCTGGCATGGATGTGGTCGCTAAGATTTCCAACGTGCCTTTGGAGGGGAGCAAACCGCGGGAGCGCGTTGAGCTAATTTCAACAGAGATTTTGGAAGTCTCACCACAAAACGGGAAGCCTGATGGCTAGCGTGAGTCTGATCCAAGCTTCTTCTCACCAATGCCAGTCTAGCTTCAGGACCCGTGCGATCCTTGATCATATCGACCCGGCCAGCCTGTGAACCACCATTACTTGCGCGCTGTTTTCGAATCTGCAGGCGGGAGTAGAGTATAATCCCCGTGCTGACCATGTCAGGCGCTGGGTAAGTAGCCTCTGCCGGGCTCAGGCGTCGCTCAGCCGTAATTCTTGGAACCCGTTCCAATCGCATGATAGTCAGCAAGGAAGCTGCGAGCATTGAACTCCAGCGGTTGGCGGACTCGACGTCACCCGGTGTCAGCGCCCGTGGTTTTCCATGGTGTGCAAGTGACCCGACCCCGAGTTGGGCATGTTGTGGGTGCCAGCCCGGGAGGTGGGCGCAAGCTACAACTTGAGATTCGCTGCAAAGCAGGAGTAATCAGTTCATGACGCCGCTCAAGGAAATGGCGTGAGAGGCTTTCACCGAAACGCAAGCAGGCTCACAGCGACTGCGTGAGCCCTTCCTGATCTCTTCGAGTTTCCGTCCCTTTTCCGAGCGGCCTTCACAGGAGAATCTATGCAGAATGATGAGAAACGCATCGCGGTGTTTATCGACTTTGAGAATGTCGCGATGGGTGTTCGTGAAAGCAAGTATGGGAACTTCAACATCGATCTGGTGCTGAAGAGGCTGGTAGAAAAAGGGAAAATCATGGTGAAGCGGGCCTATTCAGACTGGCACCGTTACGCCGAGTTCAAGCGAGCCTTCCACCAGGCCGCGATCGAACTGATCGACGTCCCCCAAACCCGCTACAGCGGCAAGAATAGCGCCGACATTCGGATGGTCGTCGACGCACTCGATCTTTCCTATCAAAAGGACCACATTGACACGTTTGTGCTGGTTTCAGGAGACAGCGATTTTTCACCGCTCGTTTCAAAGTTGCGCGAGAACGGCCGTTACGTCATTGGCATGGGCGTCAAACAATCTTCCTCGGATCTTCTGATCAACAATTGCGACGAGTTCATTTTTTACGAAGATTTGGTGCGTCCGGCAACTGTTGTGACCGTCGTCGACCCTCAGATGCACCACCTGTCGCCCAAGAAGGCCGAGGCCATTCGCTTGGTGCTCGAGACCTTTCAGGCCTTGCAGCGCGAAGGCAAAGAAGTGATTTACGGTTCAATGATCAAGCAGACACTGATCCGCAAGCTGCCGTCTTTCAACGAGACTTATTATGGCTACCCGATGTTCTCCCGCCTGCTGGAGGATGCTGAGGAGAACAAGTTGCTGAAGCTCGCCAAGGACCAAAAGAGTGGAGGCTACATTGTCACTCCTCCCAGCGACGTGCCAGCAGCCGTCGCCGCAGAGACAGGTCCGCCCACCGCCACAGCGGGCGAAGCGGGCAGCAATGGCTCCGCCGGAGCTCAAGCGGCCGGGGCCGCTCCAGCCGAATCGCGTGATCGCTTCCGCAGGGGAAGGTGGGATCGCAGCCGCCCGCGTCGCGGAGATCGCCATGGTGATGCCTCTCAGCCGGCGCCGCCATCCGCGAACATGCCAGACTCGGCGAGGATCCAATCCGCCTCCTCCGACTCAGCCTCTGAACCAATAGACTCCAACCAGAGCCCTTCGGTGACCGTTGCCGATCCAGACCCGGCTCATGCCGCTGCTGCGGAACACAACACGACTGAGGTAGAGAGTGCGGTAGCCGAGCCCACCGCCGCTGAGGCTCAAGCCCTGGACCTGGGCCCCGCAGTTCCCGAGGCTGAGCCGGCTGTCGCAGAGCCAGCCGCCTCTCCAGTTCCGAGAAACCCGCAACGGGGCCGCGGTCGCAGGCGATCCACGCGCTTCCGTCAGGCCGCTTCCGGCGCCGCAAAACAAGCATCGGCAACTACGGGCGCCGACAGTGCCACTCAGGCACCAGACGCGAAGACCGACCGCGAGACGGCTTCGACGGGCTCGACGGCAAATGAGCCCACCAAGGAGGATGACAATAAGAGCGGGGCTTCGGTAAGCAGCAAAACCGCCAAAACCAAGACCGGGGCGCGTCCCAAGAGAGCTCGTTCAAGCAAATCCGGTGGGAACAGGAAGAAACCTGCCTGACCTGTGATATGCGCTTCGACGCAGGGTAGAGAGAGGCCGCGCTGTCCCGATACAAAACCCTAATTCAAGACCATTGAAACGTCAGCCACCTTGCCAGGATCCAACACTAACATAACCGCCCTTCTCGTCTCGTTGCACTTCGCAGCCGCCAAGCACCGTGACCAGCGCCGCAAGAGCCGTGAGGCTAGCCCTTACATTAATCATCTGATCGAGGTGGCAGAGATCCTCAGCTGTGTTGGCGGCATCACCGATCTCACCACCCTGCAAGCAGCCGTACTTCACGACACGATCGAAGACACCCAAACTACTTCCGAGGAGCTGGAGTCTCGCTTTGGTCCGGAAGTCAGACGCCTGGTGGAAGAGGTCACCGACGACGAACGGTTGCCAAAGGCGGAGCGCAAGAGACTGCAAATCGAGCGCGCTCCGCACCTGTCGCCGAAGGCAAAGCTAATCAAGATCGCTGACAAAATTTCCAACGTCCGCGACGTAACTCACTTTCCACCCACCCACTGGCCACATCAACGCCGCTGTGAGTATCTTGACTGGGCCGAGAAAGTCGTTGACGGCCTGCGAGGGTCAAACCCGGCTGTCGAAGCACTGTTCGATCAGACGCTACAAGCAGGCCGGCAGATTCTCGCAGCGACTCCTTCGTAAAATCTGCGCATCTCGCCCATAATCGCAAGCCGCTCTGACCAGCATCGTAAAAACTGAAGGCATTCGCTTCTAGTCCGACCTCTTTCCGGCCGAAGGCCTCGTGATGCTATAGAACACAAACCTTTCTTCAACGTCACTTGAAAGCCCAAACGGCAGCCAAGTTGGCCGGGCACAATCCGAAATGGAGCTTGCGTAGAAATTAGCGCCAGCGCTGCAGGAAAGAGTTCTGAGAGATCCGGAACTGGGAACGGTGAAGGTCGTCGTTTCAATGTCCAATCCCGAGGCCTGCGGAGGATGTGTCAGCTTCGGCCAGGCCATTTGTGCTACGACCACCAGGTCTCCGGCGCGGAAGAGCGGCGGTCTCAGTTCATCGAAAGGCGTCCCTCCAATCTGGCTGGCGTAGTATTGAAAGCCCCAATGGCCGTCGAAGAAGAACCGGCCGCTTGTTTTCTTCAGAAGCGGAAGAATCGCTTGAGACACTACCGCGGGATAGACGCTGGCCTGCCTGGCGTCGGCGGCGCCAATCGCTGCCGTAACAAGCAGATTCGCTCCCAGAATCGCAGTCAGCCGATGTGGGCGAGGCGCCCACGAAGACAACCGCAGAGCCAGGAGGATCACCGGCGGAGCCAGAAACAAAACATATCTGACAGCACTGAACATCAACCCATACTGGAACGCAAAGCCACCCAGAATCCATACGACCAGTGGCATCAAAGCCCAGTCGCTAGTTCTGGCGTTTCGCCATCCGTACCGAACGACCAACCCTAATATGAACCCTGCGACGGACACACTGAAGCCGAACAGGAGAACCGAACTCAGACCGTAGCCCTTAAAAACTGCCAGCCACGCGCCGGCGACTCCGCCGCACAATGCCAGTCCACGTAACCACTGCGAAGGGTTTTGCAGTTTGATTAGAAAACCGAGCACGCCCAGCGGCACGACGCCGAGCCCAAGAGCGCCGAGAACGCCGGCCGTCATCATAGCCGGATCGAGGCTGTGGGCCTGGCCTCTCTGGAAGTCAGACATACTCAAGAAATGGACGGCACCGTATTTTGCCCACGTGAAGGCGCCCCAGGAAACCAGCGCGAGAATCGGGGCACTCAGGATCGCGATCATACCTGGCGTAAAGCCGCCGCAGCCGCCTCTGCGTGCCCAAAGACTCCGAAGCCCCGGGGGACGATCATGGGTCGGGCTATTGTCCCCCACGCCTTTACACGGGCCGGCCAACGCCAGACAGATCAGCACGGGAACCAGCATGGCGCCATTGTACTTGGCCAATGGACACCCGAATCCGGCCAGGAAAGCAGCGACTGCCGCAGGCCGGCATCGGTCGGTCTGATACAGCCGCGCGCCCGTCACCGCCAGCAGAAACAGGCACAGCATCGGCATATCCGGCATCAGTACCTGGCTCGTCAAGAAAAAGGCGGGAGAGCAAGCTAGCAGAGCCATCGCAATCGAGGGCCGCAGGTCAAAACTTCGGGCGAAAATACCAAATGCCACCATCGCGACAAGCGAAAAAGGCAGCATCGCAAAATGCAGAGATACCTCGCCCTGCGGAAAAACGCTGCTCCAAAGCGCCAGCCAGCCGGGAACCAGCGGCGGGCTAGCGTACGTCTCGAAAGCCGGTTTTGGCGTACCGTCCCAGTTGATTTGAAAACCGTACGGATCTCCCGGCGCGCGCCGCATCTGCTTCGCCGCTTCGAGGTGGTAGGGATCATCGATCCGGAAAGGACCGGTCAGATAAGGCAGCTGAATCAAGATCCACAGGACTGCAGCCCAGATCAACACGCCATAGTTTCGGGTCGGCATGTCCTAAGCTAACTGCCTCTGCGCTTTTTTGTCGAGGAAACAAAACTAAGACGATCTATCGGAGCTCCATTATGATGAGCGTGATTTCGCGCCCAAGGCGGCAGCTTGACAGAATCGAGCACTGGTTTTTGTGAGACCGGGCGAAAGCAAGATCAAATCCATCGAGTTACCCGAATCAAATCTTTCTGCTTGGAAATGGGGGCAGCTTTATGAGAAATCGATTGAGACCATTTTGGCGAGTTGTTGCACTCTGCATATCCTGGCTAGCCATGGTGGTTCATTCTCCCGCCGAACCTCAGCAAAACCCAGATCGCGGGCTCACCTTGTTTGCCGAGAACTGTGCCGCCTGTCACGGCGCCTTCGCGGAAGGAGGATCTGCGCCCGACCTGACCAACGTTTTCTGGCAGTCTGAAATCAGTGACACTGACCTGGACGGTATCATTCGGTCTGGAATTGCCGGCAGTGCCATGCCCGGATTTGGCGAGAAACTGGACCAAGCTGCCCGGCAGCTCTTGGTACAACACATTCGCTCTCTGGCCAAACAGTCCATGCAGCCCACAACTGACCAGAAAGCTCCTGTGATCCGGGTCAGTACGCAAAGGCTGCTGAAAGCCGGGCAAGAGCTGGACGAATGGCTGATGTACGGCCGCGACTACGGGAACCAGCGGTTCAGCCCGCTGGATCAAATCACCAAGGAGAACGTGAAGAACCTGGTCCCGGCCTGGAGTTTTCAAACGGGAGTCCCCGACGGCTTGCAGGCCACACCGTTGTTCGTCAACGGTGTCATTTTCCTTAGTACCTCTTGGAACCATGCCTTCGCCATCGACGCCCACACCGGAGCGGAACTATGGCACTACAAAAGGCGGCTTCCCGAGAAACTGAAACTATGCTGCGGTCCAGTCAATCGAGGATTGGCGATTCTGAATGATACAGTGTATATGGCCACACTCGACGCCCATCTGGTTGCCCTCGATGCCCTCAACGGTCGTGTTCGTTGGGATGTGGAAATCGGTAAGGTGGAGGATAACTTGAGCAGTACCTCGCCTCCGCTGATTGTGGGCAATAAGGTCTTGGTCGGTGTCGGCGGGGGCGATTTCCCGTCCCGTGGCTTCATCGATGCCTATGACTCCGGAAGCGGCCGGCGACTTTGGCGCTTCTATACGATTCCCGACAAGGACGACCGGCAGGTTGCCACCTGGAGCGGCGATTCGCATAAGACCGGCGGCGGTGCCACCTGGTTGGTCGGTTCCTACGATCCTGACCTGAACCTGATCTACTGGGGGGTCGGTAATCCGTATCCGGATTACGACGGCGACCCACGCCAAGGCGACAATCTCTACACCAACAGCGTTGTTGCGCTGGACGCCGATAGCGGAAAGCTCAAGTGGAACTACCAGTTCACGCCCCACGACGTTTGGGACTATGACGGGGTGAACGAGATGGTATTGGTTGACCTCAACTTTGAAGGTCGTCAGGTGAAGGCCTTGATGCACGCTGACCGCAACGGGCACTTTTATGCCATCGACCGCACAAATGGGAGGTTGATCTATGCCGAGCCCTTCGTGCGGGTGTCCTGGGCCAAAGGGTTCGATCCCAGTGGTCGGCCCATTGTTGATCCGAAGTCGATCCCTAATATTGAAGGCGTTGAAGTGTGTCCGGGCGCGGCTGGAGGTAAGGAATGGAACGCCATGGCTTATAGTCCACTGACCAGGATGATCTACATTCCCGTGATAGAGAATTGTGCCCTGTTCAAGAATCATGGTGTGGAAGCCAAAAGGCTGGGTCTCCCTCCAGGCGAGAGCGGCTTTCGCTATCTGCCCAATCAAGCTTTTGGCAAAGTACTGGCTGTTCACGCCGTTTCAGGCAAGGTCGCCTGGCAAGTGAGAACACGCACTCCCATGGCCGGGGGAATGTTGGCCACTGCTGGAGGATTAGTGTTTACAGGAGACCCGGAGGGTAACTTCCTGGCCTACGACTCGGAAGACGGCCGTCTGCTGTGGTCTTACCAGACGGGTTCAGGCATTCGAGCAGCACCCATCTCTTACCGTTTGAACGGAAAACAATATGTCGCAATTCTTTCGGGAATGGGAGGCGCCGTAGGAGGCTTCACCGGTGCGGGCGCCCCGTGGATGAGGAACTATCGGACGGGAGATACGCTGTACGTCTTTCAGCTGTTTGAGCCAAACGGATCCACTCCATTTCATGGAGGCGCGCGCAAATGACCAGTCAGCCTCCCACTATGCCAGATGGAAGACTTTCTCAGATTGATTTTAGATCGGATGCGTTGACAGAAGGCTACTCGCAGTAACGCGCGTTAGCTAGATGGAGTTCGCAACACGCAACGGTCAGGTTGGGAGAAGAGCAATGCTAAAACGAGTGGTTTTGATTGGCTGTTTTTCGCTTCTGTTCATCTACGGCATCGTGGCGCAGCGCGGCCGCGTAGAAGCTGTTGAGATCGGCAGACACAACACCAGCCTTTTGCCCCAGGGAAAGGAGGCCGATGGCATCATCGGTGACTTCGTCTTGCGCAATCACCGCGTGGAGGTCTTGATCTCCGGCAGCATGCCTTTGCGGCGAGCCAACATGAGCACGGAGTACGGATTCGTGACGCCAGGCTGCCTTTACGACTTCGACCTGCGCGGCGAGTCGAACGATCAGCTTACGGCGTTTCGTCCCGGCGATTTCGGCGGCGAGATTTCCCACGTGCGGATTGTCGACGACGGTTCGAACGGCGCGGCCGTCATCGAAGCTGTGCGCAGCGCCGCCAAAGGCGACGGCCTCTACACACGGCACGAGTACCGCCTGGAGGCGGATTGGCGGCACATCCTGGTCACCTCCACCTACCGCAACGAAGGCCGCGAGCCCAAGGACGTGACGCCCCGGCCTGCATGGAAAGGGCTCGTCGAGGAAAAGCAGGCCGGCGTCATTCGCGTCGGCGACAGCGTCGACGCGTTCGACAAACGCGCCTACGCGTGGGGACCTGCTGACGGCTCAACCGATCTGCCCGAGAAGACTTCGCTCAAGCCCGGGGAAGAAAAGGTGTACCGGGTGGCTTTCGCTGCAGCCGATTCGCCGCTGGCGGCTTTCGGCGTTCTGGCCGCACTCAACGGCAAAACCGGCGAGGTTGCGGGCGCCGTACGGGATACGGCCGGCTCTGCCCCGATCCACGCCAGCCTGCTGGTTTCGGTCAGTGGTCAGACTTTGCCGCACTATCCCGACGCCGGCGGGAAATTCTCCTTCCGCTTGCCCGCCGGCAACCACCGGCTTCGTTTTGAAGACATTGGCCGCGACCCGCTCGAGCGCTCGGTCTCCGTGCGCGCGAACCAGACAACCTCACTCGACCTGGACGTTTCCCCGGCCTCGTCAGTGCGCGTCGAAATTCGCGACGACACCGGAGGTTTCTCGCCGGGCAAGGTGCAGTTTCTGGGGCTCGAAGGGACCGCGGACCCCGATTTTGGTACCGATTACCGCGCCCACGGCAACAAGCACCAGTACCAGACTCATGATGGACGCTTCACACAGCAGATTCCGCCGGGGAAATATCTCGTGCGCGTCACGCGCGGGCCGGAGTTCGACCTTTTTGAGGCCACCATCGATGTCGCCAAAAGCCAGATCGTCGATGTGAAGGCAGAACTCAGACGCACGGTCGACACCGTCGGATGGGTCAGCACCGACTACCACGCCCACTCGACACCCAGCGGCGACAACTACTGCAACACCAACGACCGCCTGATCAATTTCGCAGCCGAGCATATCGAATTCGCGCCGACGACCGAACACAACCGCATCTACGACTGGGAGTCCCACATCGAGCGGCTGGGGCTGAGCTCGAGGATCAAGACGGTGATCGGAATCGAACTGACCGGCAGCGGCCAGCACTTCAATTCCTTCCCCTTGCGGCGCGATGCCTACGCGCAGGACGGCGGCGCGCCTGTCTGGGACTTCGATCCGCGCATCAACGCCATCGTGCTGCGCAACTGGGGAACCCCGTCGCTCGAGCCAGGCGGGTCGCGCTACGACACCGGCATCAACGCGCGCAATCGGGCCGCGCTGTTCGGCGGCGGCCCCAGCCGCTGGGTGCAGGCCAATCATCCGGACGTCGGAACGGTTTTCTTCGACCGCGACCAGGACGGAATCAACGACGGCGGGTTCGTCGGCTTCGAGCGCCTGATCGACGCAGCCGAGGTCTGGAGCGCAGAGATTCTCAACCTCAACCCCTCCTATGAAAGGGAAACGCCGCAGGGCGTGGTCGCCGTCCCAAATCGGACGTTCGGCTGGCTGCAGATGCTCAACCAGGGCCGGCATGTCTGGTGCGTGGCCGTCAGCGACGCCCATCGCATCTTCGGCAACGGCGTGGGGGATTGGCGCACCTACGCACCCAGCTCTACCGACAACCCGCCCGAGATCAAACCCGAGGAGTTGATCCGCAACTCAAAAGCCGGGCGCATGATGATCACCAATGGGCCGTTTCTGGAAGTCACTACCGGGGAGGGGCTGCCGATCGGCTCGACGATCATCGCCGATGGCTACGTGGATTTAAAGATCCGCGTGCAGGCGGCGAACTGGATCGAGGTCGACCGCGTGCAGGTTCTGGTGAACGGCCGTCAGCCCGAACAATACAATTTCCGCAAGGCGTCACACGCCGGAATGTTCAGAAATGGCGCGTTGCGCTTCGACGAAACAGTGAGGGTCCAGTTGCAGCGAGACGCACACTTGATTGTGGTCGCGGTAGGCGAGAATGCCAACCTCAGCAAGGGTTGGGGGAAGAACCCGCAGGGCGGGATGCGCCCGACCGCCTATACAAACCCGATCTACGTCGATATCGACCACAACGGATTTGAGGCCAGCGGCGACACGCTGGGGCATCCGCTGATGGTCTCGCCGCCACGACGACCAGGTTAGAGCGAGTGGAAGGAAGACCAACTTAGACTGCATCTGGAATCCGTGACATCACCGCCCCGCTTGGTAAGAATGATAGCGCTCGGCAAGGCTGGGGATCGCATGGTCGATTCTGCTGCAAAACCGTCGAAAGACGATTCAATGAGCCCAAGGGCGCGAGATGCTCAGCAACGTCTGCGCGACCGGCTTCCCCAATCCAGAGCGGCACGCCTGCCCGGGGAATGCTGAGGCCAAGCTCAAGGCCCTGGCCTGGCGGCGGAAATTTCCGGAAGCTCAGTAGAGGTCTGAACATTCCACGGTATTCTTGAAAATAAGAACCGAACGACAGGCTGAATAGGATGGGGATGCTGTCAGACACGCAAGCGTCCCACCAAAAACTTTCCTCAGTTTGGCCACAACTGGCCCAATCAAAGGAGTTAACGGGACAAATGCATGTTTGAAGGGTTTGATCAAACTGGTAGCGGGGGGAGATTCGAACTCCCGACCTAAGGATTATGAGTCGGCTTAGGCAGCACCTTGCGTGTGATGTCTTGGGAACGCATGGACTCGCGAGAAGCCTTTCCAGTAAGGGCTTCCAGCGAGTCCTTTCTATTTCTATCTCCGCGCCGACATGCAGGGAATCCTACCAATTTACAGTTCCAACTGACACCAGAACTGACACCGATTTTTTCCAACCGTCCTCGCTCGCCGCGCGCCCGAAGGCCACCCCCTGGGGGGGGAGGGGTGCCACCCTAGCCCAAGGCATTGGCCGAACGCCAGCGGGTGAACCTTCACGCCGCATGTTTGCAAGAATAGAAACTCGCCTGAGCTGCATTGCTACTCTTTTCTGGGCTCTTCCTGTACCATTTGGAAGGAGAAGTGCCCCACCCTTTTTTCCAATGGTAGAACCAACACTGCCGGTTGAGCCCACACCATCAGCGCCTCTGAGCGAGGCAGAAAAAACTTGGACTAAGCGCTCTTGGAAGTGGTTACAAAGCCTCCCTATAGCGCTGTGGGTCGCGCTCATACAAATAGCTTGGGCAGGCTTTCTTTTTTTCCTTCAACATCGCTTTGAAGAGCGCCAGGATATCAACAATAAGGCGTTTGAGGCGCGTCTCCAGCAATCCCAGCAAGCTTTCGAGATCAGGCAACGCGAGCTACAGCAAAGCTTTGAATTCAGACAGAAACAACTGTCGCGTGAACAAGCTCGAATAGACGAGAAAATCCGCCTCCGCTCAAGGTTCGACTATCTTCTGATGACCACCTCCAACTACCGTGAAAGGGAGGGAGCGTCACACTTCCTCATGGCGGTGGCCCTCTCAACCCGCGATGCAGAGATGACCGATCTAAGTGAGAAGAACGCCCACGAACTTAGTGACAAGGCACTTATCCACTACGCCGAAATTGTAGAACTTCTATCGAGAGCACAACTGTACTTCACTCCTCAAACGCAAGACGCAATGAACCGCTTCCGTAAGAACATGGCTTTCAACCCAATTGAGTATAGTGCGGCCAGTAGACAAGGATCGGCTACTTTTCGTTCATGTGTCGCCGAAAAGCTGACCCTCGAACAATGTTTACAGAGGATAGAGAGGTTGATTCCCAAAGAGAAGACCGCCAGATACAGGAACCTGGGCGACATTGTCCTCAAGCAAATGGCCGAGGAGATCGGCAAAGATTTGGGTTTGGCTGTCGAATACAATAAATAATTCTCTCCACCTTACCCGGCCAGCGACGCGCTTGGCCCTGCATCATCCCAGCAGCCCAGCGAAAAGACTTCGCAGCCTATGGCACGCACCAAGAAAAAACTGAATCTGGGACAAGTATCTGTATCGCTACCGCCAATTGGAATCTCGCCAGACGGTAAAAACCAACTCCTCGAACTATGCAAAGAGGTAGGCAAACCGGCTTTGTTTGCAAAGCCGAAAGTCAGGATCAAGGAGAAACGAGTCAAGGTGCGAGCGGATAAGCTCGTGGAGTTGGCCACTCGCGGTTTGGGAGTCAGCGAGCTGGCTCAATACTTCGGTGTGGCAACTTCCAGTATTTCTGAGCGTTTGCAGCGACTGGGGTTAACCCGAGAGAAGCTCGCAGGCTATCGGGCGTTTCGAAACGATCCGGCAAAGCAATATGAACTTGTCGAATACTCGCTGTTGGATTCCCTGAACGTAGAAACGATAAAACAAATGTCAGGGTATCAGAGGCTGGTGGGGGCGGGCATCTGCCGGGACAAGATTCTATCCATGCGGGGTGGTTCGATATTGAGTCTTGCCGATCTCATCATGGAAGCATTCCAGATGAGAGTGCAGCGGCTCACGGGAGCGAAGCAGGAAGCAGGGGAAGCGGATAGGAAGAGTAAAGAGGCGGAGGGACAGATCGTGGGCTGACTCGGCGGAGATCACATCAACAGCCCAGGGTAGAATGTGATAGCGTTGTCACACGTAACTCGATCTAAACTCTAGTTCTCAAATGCCAAGACATCGTGCACATCCAAAAGTGCCAAGACATCGTGCACGACACAAATACAGAAACCATGGCAAGCGCGGCGGAAGGAGCCCGGCAGGGCGACTGGAGCTGCTCTTGCCA
>Ga0187893_10005651_pt1 | contig 22200 bp, 17 predicted proteins | sample MA1701074metaG_FD_139574 | JGI IMG/M metagenome (GOLD analysis project Ga0187893, IMG submission 139574) | White microbial mat communities from a basaltic lava cave in the Kipuka Kanohina Cave System on the Island of Hawaii, USA - MA170107-4 metaG ...
CGGTCTACAACGCGCCCTGGTTCATCGCCATCCTCGCGTTCCTCGTCGGCTCCGTCTCGATCTGCCTGTGGCGCAATGCGCCCTGGATGGCGCGCGAGATGGCGAACTTCCGCAGCACGCGGCGCGCCGACTCGATCCGGCTGCTCAGGCACCACGCCGAGCTGAAGAGCGCTCTCGCGCCGGGCGAGGCCGGGGCGCGCGCCGCGGCGTATCTGCGTTCGCAGGGCTTTGCCTGCCGCCTCGAGGCGCGCGAATCCTCGGCGCGCCTTGCCGCCAAGTCGGGCAGCGCCAACCGGCTCGGCTACCTGCTCGCGCACACCGCGGTGGTGGCGATCTGCATCGGCGGCCTGCTCGACTCGAACGTGCCGCTGCAGCTGAAGCTCTGGCTGGGCGAGAAGCGCCCGGTGGAAGGCAACGTGCTGCTCTCGCAGGTGCCGCCCAGTGCGCGCCTCGCAGCCGACAGCCTTTCGTTCCGGGGCAACAGCCTGGTGCCCGAAGGCGGCTCGACCGATTTCACGGTGCTCAACGCGGGCGACGGCATCCTGCTGCAGGAACTGCCGTTCCGCATCGCGCTGAAGAAGTTCCACATCGAGCACTACTCGAGCGGGCAGCCGAAGCTGTTCGCCTCCGACGTGGTGGTCACCGACCGCGACAGCGGCAGGTCCTTCGAAACACGCATCGAGGTGAACCGGCCGCTCGTGTACCGCGGCGTCGCCGCCTACCAGGCGAGCTTCGACGACGGCGGCACGCGGCTCAAGCTGCGCGGCCACGGACTGCTCGGGCCCCTGGACGAGGCGCTCGCGCTCCAGGCGCGGGTCGGCGAGGCGCTGCCGCTCAAGCTCGCGGGCCAGTCCTATCGTCTCGAGCTCACCGGGTTTCGCCTCTTCAACGTCGAGAACCTCGCTGCGCGCGAGGCCGAGGAGCGCCCGCAGCAGGGCTTGCTTGAGCGCCTGCGCCGGCAGCTCGGCAGCGGCCGCGAGGCGCTCGCGCCGCGCGCGCTGCGCAACGTCGGGCCTTCCTTCAGCTACAAGCTGCGCGACGCCGCCGGCCAGGCGCGCGAGTACCACAACTACATGCTGCCGCTGCTGCTCGAGGAGCGCTGGGTGGTGCTCAGCGGGATGCGCGAGAGCCCCGACCAGGCGTTCCGCTACCTGCGAATCCCCGTCGACGAGGCGGGCGGGCTGCAGGGGTACTGGGCGCTCGCCGGCGCTCTGCGGGATGCACGCCTGCGCCCGGAGATCGCGCGGCGCTTTGCGCGCGCCGCGATGAGCGGCGACGCGGTGTCGCAGACCCTGCGCGAGCGGCTCGCCGAGTCGGCCGAGCGCGTGCTCGCAACCTTCAGCGAGCGCGGCTACGTCTCGGTGGCCGAGTTCCTCGAGCGCGCGGTGCCCGAGGCCGAGCGCGAGCAGGCGGCCGATATCTACCTGCGCGTGCTGCAGGGGACGGCCTGGGAGGCGTGGCAATACGCCCGCCAGCGCGCCGGGCGGCCGGCGCAGGAGTTCAGCGAGGAGCGCGCGCGCTTCGTGCAGGACGCGCTCAACGCGATCTCCGACAGCTTTCACTACGGCGCGCCGCTCTACGTCGCGCTGGCCGAGTTCGACCAGGTGCAGGCGAGCGTCTTCCAAATGACCCGCTCTCCGGGCAAGAATATCGTCTACGCGGGCTGCGCGCTGCTCGTGCTCGGGGTGTTCGCCCTGCTCTACATCCGCGAGCGCCGCGCCTGGCTGCTGCTCGAGCCGGGGCGGGCGCTCCTCGGCATGCAGTGCAACCGCCGCACGCTCGAGTTCGAGCGCGAGTTCGCGCGGCACTGCGGCGAGATCGCGGCGCTGCTGGGCGCCGCCAAGGAGGCTCCGGCTGGAACTGGCGCAGGCAGGGGTTGAGCGGCGGGCGCAGCCCCGTCGCCCGCAATGGCGGGACTGGGCCTACGCGGCGGCGCTGGCCGCGGGGGCGCTTTACGCCCTCTCGCGCTTCGGCGCCTTCATGGACGCCTACGAAAAGACGATCCTGGCGCTCGCGGTGCCGGTGTTCGCCGGCCTGGGCTGGCACTGGCGGCGGCTGCAGGCGCTGCTCGCCGCCGCGGCGCTGCTCGCGCTCGCCGCGATCGCGCTCTACGGCGGCGAGATCGCCCGCGCCGACCGCGCGTTTCTCCTCAAGTACCTGATCTCCAGCCAGTCCTCGATCCCGTGGATGTGCGCGCTCTTCTTCATGGCGACCGGCGCCTACTGGCTCGGCATCGCGGCGCGCTCCGCGTTCGCCGCCCGCAGCGGCAGCTGGCTCACCTGGAGCGCCGTGACCCTCGGGCTCACCGGGCTGCTGACCCGCTGGTACGAGTCCTACCTGCTGGGCGCCGATAGCGGCCACATCCCGATCTCGAACCTGTACGAGGTGTTCGTTCTGTTCGCGCTCATCACGGCGCTGCTGCACCTGTACTACGAGGAACGCCACGGCGAGCGCGAAGGATGGCACCGCGCCCGCGCGATGGGCGCGTTCGTGCTGCTCGTGATCAGCGCCGCGGTCGGCTTCCTCCTCTGGTACACGTTCGCGCGCGAGGCGCACCAGATCCAGCCGCTCGTGCCGGCGCTGCAGTCCTGGTGGATGAAGATCCGCGTGCCGGCGAACTTCCTCGGCTACGGCGCGTTCGCGCTCGCCGCGATGATCGGCTGCGCCTACCTCGTGGCGCAGCGCGGCGCGCTCGCCGCGCGCCTGCCCCCGCTGGAGGTGCTCGAGGAGGTCATGTACCGGGCGGTCGCGGTCGGGTTCGCCTTCTTCACCGTCGCCACCATCCTCGGCGCGCTCTGGGCCGCGGACGCCTGGGGCGCGTACTGGCAATGGGACCCGAAGGAGACCTGGGCGCTGATCGTATGGCTGAACTACGCCGCGTGGCTCCACATGCGGCTGATGAAGGGCCTGCGCGGCCCGCTGCTGGCGTGATGGGCGCTGGCCGGCCTGGCGGTGACGACCTTCGCCTTCCTCGGCGTCAACATGTTCCTCTCCGGCCTGCATTCCTACGGCCAGCTGTGAAGGGCGGCGGAATACCGGTGCGGATCAGCTGTTATTCGAGATGAACGACGCCGAGAGCATCGTCGAGCTGATCCCGCGCCTGCGACGCTACGCCCGGGCGCTGGTCGGCGAGCGCGCCGCGGCGGACGACCTGGTGCAGGACACGCTGGAACGCGCCTGGTCGAAATTCCATCTCTACCGGCGCGGGACGGACCTCCGCGCGTGGCTGTTCACCGTCATGCACAACGTGTACGTGAACCAGATCCGGGCGGCGCGCCCCGGCGCCCCGCTCGACGACGAGATGCCGGAGCTGGCGCGCCCCGCGCGCGAGTCGGACGCGCTCGAACTGCGCGACGTGGAGCGGGCGATCCGCGCGCTGCCGCCCGAGCAGCGCCAGGTGCTGCTGCTGGTCGCACTGGAGGACATGAGCTACGACGAAGCCGCGCGCACGCTCGGCATCCCGATCGGCACCGTGATGTCGCGCCTGTCGCGGGCGCGCGAGAAGCTGCGGGCGGCGCTCGCCGGCCTGCCGCCCGGCGGCAAGCTGCACGTGGTGAAATAGCGATGGAACAGGCGCCGAAGGACGATCCCGAGCTGCAGGCGCTCGCGGGCGCGCTGCACCAGCTCTACGACCCGGTGCTCGCCGAGCCGGTGCCCGGGTCGATGCGGCGACCGCGGCAGCGGCGCTGGCGCGCCGCCGCGCTGGCCGCGGGCTGGGCGCTGCTCGGGGTCGGCGCCGGCATGGTCGCCGGCTGGCAGTTGCACGCGTTGCGCTACCCGCCCGCGGCGGCGCCCGACTCGCCGGCGTTCGTGCGCCGCGCGGCACTGGCGCACGCCACCTACACCCCCGAGGTGCGCCACGCGGTGGAGGTCGGCGCCGATCAGGAAGCGCATCTCGTGGCCTGGCTCTCCAAGCGGCTCGGCGCGCCGCTGCGCGCGCCCAAGCTCGAAGCCGCAGGCTTCAGCCTGGTGGGCGGGCGGCTGCTGCCGAGCGAGGCTTCGCCCAAGGGCGGGCTGGTGCCGACCGCGCAGTTCATGTACCAGAACGCGAAAGGCGTGCGCGTGACGCTGTACGTGCGCTCCGAGGTCGCCGGCAACACCGAGACCGCTTTCCGCTACTCGGCGGAGGGCAACGTGAGGGTGTTCTACTGGATCGACCGCAGGTTCGGCTACGCCCTTTCCAGCTCCGACGTCGAGCGCGAAGAGCTGCTCAAGATCGCCGACGCGGTCTACCGCCAGTTCAACCCCTGAGCTTCAGGCCGCCGGGCGCAGCAGGTAGCCGCCGGACTTCTCGTCGCGTTCGAGCGTCAGGAGCTTGCGCTTTTCGGCCTCCTCGAGCAGGTCGGAGAAGGCGCGAAAGCCGTAGTAGGACTCGTTGAAGCCGGGCTTGCGGCGCTTGAGAGCCTGCTTGACCATCGAGCCCCAGATGCGCTCGCCCTCGCCGCGCTCGGCGATCAGCGCGCTCAGGGTCTCGAGCACGAGGTCGAGCGCTTCCTGCACCTTGTCCTCGCCCCCGGGCGCGGCGCCCGCGGCGGCGCCCTTCTGCCCCTCGCGGCGCTTGCGCTGGGCGCGGCGCTTCTGCTCCTCCTCGCGCACCAGGTCGTCGTAGTAGATGAACTCGTCGCAATTGGCGATCAGGAGGTCGCTCGAGGAGTTCTTGACGCCGACGCCGATCACCACCTTGGCGTTCTCGCGCAGCTTGGAGACCAGCGGCGAGAAGTCCGAGTCGCCGCTGATGATGACGAAGGTGTCGACGTGCTCCTTGGTGTAGCACAGGTCCAGCGCGTCCACGACCATGCGGATGTCGGCCGAGTTCTTGCCCGACTGGCGCCGGTGCGGGATCTCGATCAGCTCGAAGGCGGCGGCATGCATCGCGGGCTTGAAATCCTTGTAGCGGTCCCAGTCGCAGTAGGCCTTCTTGACGATGATCGAGCCCTTGAGCAGCAGCCGCTCGAGCACCTTGCCGATCTCGAACTGGGAGTACTTCGACTCGCGCACGCCGAGCGCGATGTTCTCGAAATCGCAGAACAGCGCCATGTTGCGGGTTTCCGGGTTGGCGGCCATGGGAGGATGGGCTAGGCCTTGGTCTGCGTGGGATGCGCCGCCGCTGCGGCCGGGCGCGGCTCCCTGCGCGCGGCCAGCCACTGCTGCAGCCGCTCGAAGTACAGGTAGATCACCGGCGTGATGTAGAGAGTCAGCACCTGCGACAGCAGCAGCCCGCCCACCACCGCGAGGCCGAGCGGCATGCGGGCGCCGCCACCGGCGCCGAAGCCGATCGCGATCGGCAGGCTGCCCATCAGCGCGGCCATGGTGGTCATCATGATCGGGCGAAAGCGCACCAGGCCGGCCTCGTGGATCGCCTGCTGGGCGGGCCGGCCGGCGCGCTGCGCCTCGATCGCGAAGTCGATCATCATGATGGCGTTCTTCTTCACGATCCCGACCAGCATGATGATGCCGACGAAGGCGTACATGTTGAGCTCGACGTCGAACGCCATCAGCGTGATGAGCGCCCCCAGGCCTGCGGTCGGCAGCCCGGACAGGATGGTGAGCGGGTGGATGAAGCTCTCGTACAGGATCCCGAGCACGAGGTAGATCACCACCACCGAGAGTAGCAGCAGGATGCCCATCCCCTGGAGCGAGGTCTGGTAGGCCTGGGCGGTGCCGGAGAAGCTGCCGCTGAGCGTCGCCGGCACCTGCAGCTCGCGCGTCGCGCGCTCGACCTGCTCGATCGCCTGCGACAGCGCGATCCCGGGGCGCAGGTCGAAGGAGAAGGTCACCGAGGCAAGCTGCCCGAGGTGCGTCACCTGCAGCGGCCCGACCCCGAAAGAGAGCCGCGCCAGCGAATTGAGCGGCACCAGCGCCCCGGTGCTCGAGCGCACGTAGAGCAGCGGCAGCGCCGAGGGATCGGTCTGGTAGCGCGGCGCGAGCTCGAGGATCACCCAGTACTGGTTGGTCGCGGTATAGATGGTCGAGACCTGGCGCGAGCCGTAGGCGTTGTTGAGCGCCATCTCGATCGATTGCACCGAGACGCCGAGCGCCGCGGCCTTCTCGCGCTCGATCTCGACGGTCACCTGCGGGCGCGTGATCTGCAGGTCGCTCGCGACGTCGACCAGCCCGGCGAGGGTGCGCAGCTTCTGCTCGATCACCGGCGCCCAGTGGTAGAGCTCCTCGGCGCTCGCGCCGCGGATCACGTACTGGTAGGGGCTCTTGGTGAGCTGGCCGCCGATGCGGATCGCGGGGACGTTCTGCAGGAACACCTTGGCGCCGAGCACTGCGGCGAGCTTGGGGCGCAGCTCCCGCACCACCTGGTCGGCGGGCTTGCGCTCGCGGAACGGCTTGAGCGTGATGGTCATGCGGCCGACGTTGAGCGAGGGCGAGAAGCCGGTGGCGCCGACGAACGACATCACCGCGTCCACGTTCGGGTCCTTGCGGATGATGTCGGCGACCCGGCCCTGCAGATCCGCCATCGCCTGGAACGAGATGTCCTGCGGCCCCTCGACGAAGCAGAACAGCTGCCCGCTGTCCTCGCTCGGCAGGAAGCCCTTGGGCGCGCGCGCGAACAGCACCCCGGTGGCGACGCAGATGGCGAGGAACCAGAGCATGGTGAAGCGCCGGTGGGCGAGCGTCCAGCGCAGGCTCGCGTCGTAGGCGCGCTTCATGGCGTCGAAGCCGCGCTCGAACGCCCAGTACAGGCGCCCGTGGCGCGCCGCCGGGTCGTGCGGCTTGAGGACGCGGCTGCACATCATCGGCGTCAGCGTGAGCGAGACGAACCCCGAGATCAGCACCGCGGCCATGATGGTCACCGCGAACTCGTTCAGCAGCCGCCCGAGGATCCCGCCCATGAACAGCACCGGGATGAACACCGCGGCGAGCGAGATCGTCATCGAGATGATGGTGAACACGATCTCCCTGGAGCCGTCGAGCGTCGCCTGCAGCACGCTCTTGCCCTGCTCGAGGTGCCGGGTGATGTTCTCCAGCATCACGATGGCGTCATCCACCACGAAGCCGACGCACAGCGTCAGCGCCATCAGCGAGATGTTGTCCAGGCTGTAGCCGAGCAGGTACATCACCGAGAAGGTGCCGATGATCGACATCGGCAGCGCGACCGACGGGATCACGGTCGAGGGGATGCTGCGCAGGAACAGGAAGATGACCAGCACCACCAGCATCAGCGCGAGGTAGAGCGTCGATTCGACCTCCTGCACCGAGGCGCGGATCGAGACCGAGCGGTCGAACAGCACCTCGATCGCGATCGAGGGCGGCACCTCGGCGCGGAACGTCGGCAGGAGCTTGCGGATCTGGTCGACCACCTCGATCGTGTTGGTGCCGGGCTGGCGCTGGATCGCGAGCACGATGCCGCGCTGGCCCTTGAACCACGCCGCCACCTTGTCGTTCTGCACGCCGTCGACCACGCGCCCCAGCTCGGCGAGCCGGATCGGCGAGCCGTTGCGGTAGGTGACGATGACCGGGCGGAACGCGGACGCGTCGTAGAGCTGCCCGGTCGCCTGAACCGCGAACATGCGGTCCTTGCCGTAGAGCGTGCCGGTCGGCAGGTTGACGTTCGCCTGCGCCACCGCCTGCTCGACCTCGTTGATGCCGACGCCGCGCGCGGCGAGGGCGTTGGGGTCGACCTGCACGCGCACGGCGTACTTCTGCTGGCCGAACACCTGCACCTGGGCGACGCCGTTGATCGTGGAGATGCGCTGCGCGAGGTAGGTCTCGGCGTACTCGTTGACCGTCGAGAGCGGCAGCGTGTCGGAGGTGAGCGCGAGGTAGAACACCGGGAAGTCCGCCGGGTTCACCTTGCGGAACGAGGGCGGCGCGGGCATGGTCGCCGGCAGCTGCCGCGCCGCCGAGGCGATGGCCGAGTTCACGTCTTGCGCCGCGGCGTCGATGTCGCGCTCGAGCGCGAACTGGATCGTGATGCGCGTCACGCCCTGCCCGCTCACCGAGGACATCTCGTCGATGCCGGAGATGGTCGAGAACTGCTTCTCGAGCGGCGTCGCGACCGCCGAGGCCATGGTCTCGGGGCTCGCGCCGGGGAGCTCCGCGGTCACCTGGATGGTCGGGAAGTCGACGTTCGGCAGCGTCGAGACCGGGAGCTTGCGGTAGGCCGCCAGGCCGAAGATCAGGATTCCCGCCATGACGAGCACCGTCATGACGGGACGGCGCACGAACGGCTCGCAGAAGTTCACGACCCTCCCGCCGGCTTGCCGATCTGCACGCGCGTGTTGGGCCCGAGCCGCAGCTGCCCCTGCGTCACTACCTGCTCGCCCTTGGCGACCCCCTTGCCGATCACCGCGACCTCGCCGTCGGTGCGCTCGACCGAGACCTTGCGCAGCTCCGCGGTCATGTCGGGCCGCACCACGTAGACGAACTGGCCCTCGGGTCCGGTCTGCACCGCGCGCGCCGGCACCAGGATCGCGTCGGCCTGCTCGTACAGCCGGAGGCTCACGTTGACGAACTGGCCTGGCCAGAGCGCGGCGTCGCGGTTCTCGAAACGCGCGCGCAGCCGGATCGTGCCGGTGCTCGGATCGACCGCGTTGTCGACGAACACCAGCTGGCCCTCGGCAAGCGGCCGGTCGGCCCCCGAGGCGGAGGCGGCCACGGCGAGCGCGCCGCCCGCCATATGGCGCCGCACCTCGGGCAGCGCCTGCTCCGGCACGGCGAAATTGACGTACGCCGGGCGCACCTGGTTGATCACCACCAGCGGGTTGACGTCGTTCGCCTTGGCGAGGTTGCCGGCCTGCAGCAGGACGCGGCCGACGACGCCGTCGATCGGGGAGGCGATGGTGCAGTACTCGAGGTTGAGGCGCGCGTTCTCGAGCGCCGCCTGGCTCGCCTTCGCGGTCGCCTCGGCGGTCTGGGCGTTGGTGGCGATCTGCGCGTATGCCTCCTTCGACACGAAAGTCTTCTCCAGCAGCTCCTGGTAGCGGCGCTCCTGCGAGCGGGCCTGATCGCGCGCGGCGGCGTCGCGCAGCGCGTTCGCCTCGGCCTGGCGCAGCGCCGCCTCGAACGGCCGCGCGTCGATGCGGAACAGCACCTCGCCCCGCTTCACCTCCTGTCCTTCGCGGAAGTTGACCGCCACGATCTGCCCGTCGACGCGCGCCTTGAGCGCGACCGTGGCGTAGGCCTCGACGTTGCCGATCGCGTGCAGGCGCACCGGCACGCTTTGCTGCTGCGCCGCGGCCACCGACACCGGAACTGCGGGCGTGCGCGCGCTCCCCTTCCTCTCGCGCGCCCCGCTGTCCCGCGCCAGGTACGCGCCGAGCGCCGCGGCGAGCGCGACCGCGGCGGCGCCCGCAAGCGCGAGTTGGCGCGCGCGGGTCACCAGGTGGGCACCGACTCGGGCGCGAACAGCTCGTCGGCGCGTTCGCGCCGCCGCACGAGATGCGCCGTCGCGCCGTCGACCAGCACCTCGGCCGCGCGCGGCCGAGAGTTGTAGTTGGAGCTCATCGCCATAGCATATGCGCCCGCCGACATCAGGGCCAGCAGGTCGCCCGGCCGCGCCGCGAGACGCCGCTCGCGGGCGAGGAAGTCGGCGCTCTCGCAGACCGGGCCGACGATGTCGTAGAGCGCGGTCGCGCCGCCCGCTTGCGCCGCGCGCACCGGCCGGACCTCGTGCCAGGCGTCGTAGAGCGCCGGGCGCACGAGGTCATTCATGGCCGCGTCCACCACGGCAAAGTTCTTCGCCGCGCCGGGCTTGAGGTACTCGATGCGCGTCAGCAGCAGGCCCGCGTTGCCGACGATGGCGCGTCCCGGGTCGACGATCAGCCGCTCCTTGCGACCGGCGAGCGCGCCGAGCGCGACCTGCAGGAATGCCGCGACCGGCGCCTGCGGCTCGTCGCGGTAGCGGATGCCGAAGCCGCCGCCGAGGTCGAGGTGCGCGAGCCCGATGCCGGCGCGCTCTAGGCGCGCGGCGAGCGCCGCGAGGCGCGCCGCAGCGTCGCCGAAGGGCGCCGGGCGCGCCATCATCGAGCCGATGTGGCAGCCGATGCCGACGAGCTCGAGGCTCGGGCGCCGCGCCGCCTCGCGGCAAAGACGCTCGGCATCGGCATGTGCGACGCCGAACTTGTTCTCGCGCAAGCCGGTCGAGATGTAGGGATGGGTCTGCGCGTCGACATCGGGGTTGACGCGCACGGCGACCGGCGCGCGCAGCGCAAGGCGCGCGGCGATCGCGGCCACGCGCTCGAGCTCGGGCTCGGACTCGAGGTTGAGGCTGAGGATCCCGGCGCGCAGCGCCTGCTCGATCTCGGCCTCACTCTTGCCGACGCCGGAGAAGAGCACCCTGCGCGCATCGCCGCCGGCGGCGCGCACGCGCTCGAGCTCCCCGCCCGAGACGATGTCGAAGCCGGCGCCCAGGCGCGCCAGCAGCGCGAGCAAGCCGAGATTGGAGTTCGCCTTGACCGAATACGCGACGAGCGCGGAGCGCCCGGCGAGCGCCTGCGCGAATTCGCCGTAGGCGCGCTCGATCAGGGCGCGCGAATACACGAAGCAGGGCGTGCCGAAGCGCCGCGCGATTTCCTCGAGCGAGACCTGCTCGGCGCACAGCGCGCCGTCGCGGTAGGCGAAGGCCATGCCTATTTCCTGCCTGCGGCTTCGTCTTCGGCGGCCGGCTTCGGATACGGCACCGGCTGATACGGTTCGGGCTTGGGCGGCTTGACTCCGGGAGGTGGGCTGTCGCGCAGATACAGCGGGCCCTTCTGCCCGCAGCCCACGCCGGGCGCGACGAGCAGCGCGGCGAGCAGAACGGCGGCAGCGGCGCGCAGCAGCATGGCTAGAATACGGTCATGGTAGCAGGATCGAATCACGTGACGCAGCAGCTGTCCGACTCCGAGTTCGAGGCGCTCGCCGATGCCGCGCTCGCCGCGCTCGAGCGCGCGTTCGATTCGAGCGGCCTCGACGCCGACGTGCAGGCGAAGGGCGCGGGAGTGCTCGAGATCGAGTTCGCGAACGGCGCGCGCATGGTGATCAACCGGCACGGCGCGGCGCGCGAGATCTGGGTGGCCGCCAAGTCGGGCGGATTCCACTTCCGGCACGACGGCAGCGCCTGGCGCGACACGCGCGACGGCAGCGAACTGTTCGCCGCGGTGTCGAGGATCGCCTCGGCGCTGGGCGGCGCGCCCGTGATCCTCGCCCGCGACGCCTGACTCAGGTCGCGCCGGCCGGAGCGCCGATCGCCGGGCGCTCGGGCGAGGGCTCTTCCTTCGGCACGAACTCGCGGTAGAAGAACTCCGGCACCGCCTTGGCCTCGCCCGGCGCGGCCGGGTCCGGCTCGGTGGTGAGCGCGACGATGCCCGCGGGTGCGACGCGCGCCATCTCGGGCGCGCCCTTGAGCGCCTTCGCCATGTACTCGATCCAGATTGGCAACGCGACCCGGCCGCCGGTCTGGTTCTTACCGAGCGAGCGCGGCTGGTCGAAGCCGACCCAGGCGATGCCGACGAGGCCCGGCTGGTAGCCGCAGAACCAGGCGTCCATGAAATCGTTGGTGGTGCCGGTCTTGCCGGCGAGATCGCGCCGCCCGAGCTTGCCGGCGCTCGCCGCGGTGCCGTAGCGGGTCACGTCCTGCATCATCGAGTCCATGATGAAGGCGTTGCGCACGTCGATCACGCGCAGCGCCTCGGCGCCGGCGCGCGACGGCCGCGCCTCGCCGAGCGGGTTGCCGCGGTCATCGACGATCTTGTGGATGAAGTAGGGCTGCACCAGATAGCCGCCGTTCGCAACACGGCGTAGGCGCGCGCCATCTGCAGCGGCGTGACCGATCCGGCGCCGAGCGCCAGGGTGAGGTACGGCGGATGCTTGTCGGCGTCGAAGCCGAAGCGGGTGACGTAGTCCTGCGCGTAGCCCGGGCCGATCGCCTGCAGGATGCGGACCGAGACCATGTTCTTGGACTTCGCCAGCGCAGTGCGCATGCGCATCGGGCCCTCGAACTTGCCGTCGTAGTTCTTCGGCTCCCAGCGCTGGCTGCCGGTGACCTCGGCCTCGACCACGATCGGCTCGTCCGCGATCACGGTGGCCGGGGTGAAGCCCTTCTCGAGCGAGGCCGAGTAGATGAACGGCTTGAAGGAGGAGCCGGGCTGGCGCCAGGCCTGCGTGATGTGGTTGAACTTGTTGCGCTGGAAGTCGAAGCCGCCCACCAGCGCGCGGATCGCGCCGTCGGCGGGATCGATCGAAACGAAGCCGCCCTCGCTATCGGGCAGCTGCGCAATCTGCCACTGCTGCTTCGCGTCGCGCGCGAGCCGGATCACCGAGCCGCGGCGGATGCGCTTCTGCGGCGCGGTCTTCTCCTCGAGCGCGCGCGCCGCAAAGCGCAGCCCATCGCCCGCGACCGACACCGTTTCGCCGCTCTTCAGCGCCGCGCGCACCTCGCGCGGGCTCGCCGCCAGCACCAGGGCCGACCTCAGCTCGCCGGTGTCGGGATACTCGGCGAGCGCGTCCTCGACGTCGTCCTCGGCCGCCCTGGCCGCGATCTCGACAAAGCCCTCCGGCCCGCGGTAGCCCTGGCGTCGATCGTATTCGAGCAGGCCGCGCCGCAACGCCTCGTACGCGGCCTCCTGGTCCACCTTGCGCACCGTGGTGTAGACGCGAATGCCGCGCGTATAGGCCTCTTCGGCGAACTGCTCGTACACCGCCTGGCGCGCCATCTCGGCGACGAACTCGCCGTGCAGCCCGGCGAAGTCATCGACCGTGCGCCGCACCTGGAGCGGCGCCTTGACGGCCTCGGCATACTGCTGCTCGGAGATGTGCCCCAATTCCCTCATGCGGCGCAGCACGTATTGCTGCCTCTGGCGCGCGCGTTGCGGATTCGCAACAGGGTTGTACGTCGAGGGCGCTTTTGGCAGTGCAGCAAGCACCGCCGCCTCGGCAAGGCTCAGGCGATCGAGCGACTTGCCGAAGTAGATCTGCGAAGCCGCGGCGAAGCCGTAGGCGCGCTGCCCGAGATAGATCTGGTTGACGTAGAGCTCGAGGATCTGCTCCTTGGCGAGGCTGTGCTCGATCTTGAACGCGAGCAAAGCTTCATACAGCTTGCGGGTGAGCGTCTTTTCCGACGAGAGGAAGAAGTTGCGCGCCACTTGCATGGTGATCGTGCTCGCGCCTTGGCGGCGCGCGCCCTGCACCAGGTTCGCGTACGCCGCTCGCAGCACGCCGACGTAGTCGATCCCGGTGTGCTGGTAGAAGCGCTCGTCCTCGGCCGCGAGGATCGCCTGCTTGAGCGGCTCGGGCACCTCGCGAATCGAGATCCGCGAGCGCCGCTCCTCGCCGAACTCGCCGATCAACGCGCCCTCGATCGTGTAGACGCGCAGCGGGATTTTCGGCTGGTAATCGGTCAGTAACTCGAGCGACGGAAGATTCGGCCAGGCGAGCGCGACCACCAGTCCGGCGAGGCATGCGCCGGCCCCCGCCAGCGCCGCCAGCAGCACCAGCGGGAAGGCCAAAAAACGAAGCCACATCAAAGGGGTTAGCCCAACTCTTACAGCCTGTTGCGCGCGGGCGGGAACACGGCGCATTATAAGCCTCCCCTCTGTGGAGGATTCACTAGACACCCGGGGGGCTTGTTGCTAGCATTTAACGCCATTTCTACGTATCGGACCTAAGGTGCCGATGCGAAAGGGGAAATAGATGAACTTCGACATCTTCAAGCCGAAGGCGCCGCCGTTGTTCGGGCTGGACATCAGCTCCTCGTCGGTGAAGATGCTCGAGATCGTCGAGGCCGGAAAAGGCGCCTACCGCGTCGAGCGCTACGCGATCGAGGCGCTGCCCAAGGACGCCGTGGTAGACGGCAACGTCAACAACCTCGAGGTGGTCGCCGAAGCGGTGAAGCGCGGCCACAAGCGACTCGGCACCCGCACCAAGCACGTGGCGATGGCGGTGCCCTCGGGCGCGGTGATCACGAAGAAGATCATCGTCGCCGCCGGCCTGCGCGAGGAGGAGCTCGAGACCCAGGTCGAGGCCGAGGCGAACCAGTACATCCCCTTCGCGCTCGAGGAAGTGAACCTCGACTTCCAGGTGATCGGCCCTGCGCCCTCGAGCGCCGAGGAGCAGGAAGTGCTGATCGCGGCCACGCGCAAGGAGAAGGTCGAGGACCGCGTCGCGGTGGCCGAGTCGGCGGGCCTCAAGGCGATCGTGATGGACGTCGAGTCCTATGCGCAGATGTCGGCGCTCAACCTGGTGGTGAGGCAGCTGCCCGGCGGCGGCAAGGACCAGAACATCGCCGTGGTGGACGTGGGCGCGAACGTGATGAACGTGAGCGTGCTGCGCAACGAGCAGCCGGTGTACACGCGAGAGCAGGCCTTCGGCGGCAACCAGCTCACCGCGGACATCGTGGCGCGCTACGGCATGAGCCCGGAGGAGGCGGAGAACGCGAAGCGCTCCGGCGGCCTGCCGGACGATTTCGAGGCGGAGGTGCTGCGGCCGTACATGGAGAACCTTTCCATGGAGGTGCAGCGCGCGCTGCAGTTCTTCTTCACCTCGACCTCCTACAACTCGGTCGAGCACATCTTGCTCGCCGGCGGCTCGGCGGTGATCGGCGGCCTCGACGAGGTCGTGCTGACGCGCACCCAGGTCCCGACCATGGTCGCCAACCCGTTCGGCGCGATGCAGCCCTCGCCGCGCGTCCAGCTCAAGCGCCTGATGCAGGACGCGCCGTCCCTGATCGTCGCCTGCGGGCTCGCCATGCGGAGGTTCGACCCGGTATGAGCGCCAGAATCAACCTGCTGCCGCACCGCGAGGAGCGGCGCAAGCGCGCCCGCACCCATTTCGCGGTGCTCGGCGCGATGACCGCCGCGCTCGGCCTGCTGATCGTCGGGGCGGTGTACGTGTTCTACGCCGACCAGATCGCCAGCCAGCAGGAGCGGCTGCGCTTCGTCAAGTCCGAGATCGCCAAGCTCGACAAGGACATCGACGAGATCAAGAAGCTCAAGGACGAGATCGCGGCGCTGCTCGCGCGCAAGCAGGTGATCGAGACGCTGCAGGCCGACCGCGCGCAGACCGTGCACCTGCTCGACCAGCTGGTGCGCCAGATGCCCGAGGGTGTGTATCTCCGCTCGGTGCGGCAGAAGGGCTTGGGCGTGAGCGTGGTCGGCTACGCGCAGTCGAACGCGCGCGTCTCGTCGCTCATGCGCAACATCGAGAGCTCGCCCTGGCTGCAGAGCCCGGTGCTGATCGAGGTCAAGGCGGCGACCGTGGAGAAGCGGCGCCTGTCGGAGTTCAGCATGAACTTCGCGCTCAAGCGCGCCGCGAAGGACGAGTCGAAGGACGCCGCCGGCAAGGACGCGGCGAAGGCGGCGAAGAAGGGGTAAACATGGCGCTCAGCATCAACGAGTTCCTCGAGGACTTCAAGCGCACCAACTGGCGCGATCCCGGGACCTGGAGCATCGCGCCGAAGATCCTGGTGCTGATCGGGATCCTCGCCGCGCTGCCGGTGGCCGGGTACTTCCTGGTCTGGCAGGAGCAGATCGAGGCGATCGAGCGCGGCCGCGCCGACGAGGCCAAGGCCAAGGAGGACTACCTCAACAAGAAGCGGCAGGCGGTGAACCTCGACCTGCACCGGCAGCAGCTCAGGGAGATCGACACGCAGTTCGGCGCGCTGCTCAAGCAGCTGCCGAACAAGGCGCAGATGGACGCGCTGCTGGTCGACATCAACCAGGCCGGGCTCGGCCGCGGCCTGCTGTTCGAGCTGTTCAAGCCCGCGGCGGCCGAGAGCGCCAAGGAGTTCTATGCCGAGCTTCCGATCCAGGTCAAGGTGATCGGGACCTACCACGACATGGGGGCATTCGCGAGCGACGTCGGCCAGCTGTCGCGCATCGTGACGCTGAACGACGTCTCGATCGAGGCCGGCAAGGACGGCATCCTGACGATGGACGCCACCGCCCGCACCTTCCGCTACCTCGACGACGAGGAGATCGCGGCGCAGCGCAAAGCCGCCGCCGCCGCGAGGAAGGGCAAGAAATGAGCGCGCGCATCGCGATCGCGGCGGCGGGCGCGCTGCTGCTCGCCGGGTGCGGCGGCGAGGAGCACAGCGACCTCAAGCAGGAGCTGGCGCAGCTGACCAAGGACCTGCGCGGTCGCGTCGACCCGCTGCCGCAGGTGAAGCCCTACGAGCCCGTCGCCTACCGGGCCGAGGGCGAGGTCGACCCGTTCCGCCCGGATCGCATCAACGTCGCCCAGGTCGGCGCGGCCGCCGGCGCCGCCGGCGGCACGGTCGGCGGGCGCAGCGTCGACAAGGAGCGCGACCGCGCGCGCGAACCGCTTGAGGCGTTCCCGCTCGAGTCGATCCAGATGGTGGGCACGCTGTCGCAAAACAAGGAGACGTTCGCGCTGGTCAAGGCGGGCAACAACCTGTACCGCGTGAAGAAGGGCAACTACCTGGGGCAGAACTTCGGCGTCATCACCACGATCGACGACAGCCAGGTGAACCTCAAGGAGCTCGTCCAGGACAGCGGCGGGGAGTGGGTGGAGCGCACCAGCTCGCTGCAATTGCAGGAGGGCAGGAAATGAACATCTACTCAGCTGTGCGAAAACTCTGCTATGCGCTCGCCGCCTGGCTCGCCGCGACCGGCGTCGCGCTCGCCCAGGCGAATGCGATCCAGGGGTTCGAAGTCACGCAGCAGGGCGGCAACATCGTGGTGCGCATCACCACCAAGGATGCGCTGAAGAGCGCGCCGCCCAACTTCAGCGTGGCGAGCCCCGCGCGCATCGCGTTCGACTTCGCCAACACCACGAACGCGCTCGGCCGCAGCTCGCAGGAGATCGCCCAGGGCGAGCTGCGCAGCATGAACGTGGTGCAGGGCGCGGACAAGACCCGCCTGGTGCTCAACCTGCGGCGCGCCGTCGCGCACGAGGTGAGCCTCGACGGCCGCAGCGTGATCGTCACGCTGTCGGCGGCGGCCGCGGCCGCCACCCCCAGCGCCCAGGTGTCGCACTTCGCCGAGGGCAAGGCCGACACCAAGCACGCGATCCGCGACATCGACTTCCGGCGCGGGCGCGCCGGCGAGGGCCGCATCGTGGTCGACCTGTCGGACACCTCCACCGGGATCGACATCCGGCAGCAGGGGCAGAACGTGGTGGTCGAGTTCCTCAAGACCGCGCTGCCCGACAACCTGCGCCGGCGCCTGGACGTGCTCGACTTCGCGACGCCGGTGCAGACCATCAGCACCTTCCAGCAGGGCGAGAACGTGCGCATGGTGATCGAGGCGCGCGGGCAGTGGGAGCACAACGCCTACCAGTCCGACACCCAGTTCGTGGTCGAGGTGAAGCCGCAGGTGCTCGACCCGGCGAAGCTCGCGCAGCGCGGGCGCTATACCGGCGAGAAGCTGTCGCTCAATTTCCAGAACGTGGAAGTACGCGCGGTGCTCAACGTGATCGCCGACTTCACCGACCTCAACATCATCACCAGCGACACGGTCTCGGGCAACATCACGCTGCGGCTCAAGGACGTGCCCTGGGACCAGGCGCTCGACATCATCCTGCAGACGCGCGGCCTGGACATGCGCAAGGCCGGCAACGTGATCTGGATCGCGCCGCGCGACGAGCTCGCCACGCGCGAGAAGCTCGCGCTGGAGGCGCAGCAGCAGATCACCGACCTCGAGCAGACGCGCACCGAGGCCTTCCAGATGAACTACCAGAAGGCGGCGGACGTGCAGAAGCTGCTCTCGGACCGCACCCAGCCGATCCTCTCCAAGCGCGGCAGCGCTGTGGTCGATGCGCGCACCAACACCCTGTTCGTGCAGGACACGCCGAGCCGGCTTGAGGAAGTGCGCCGGCTGCTGGCGCGGATCGACGTGGCGGTGCGCCAGGTGATGATCGAGGCGCGCATCGTCGAGGCCTCCGACACCTTCGCCAAGAACCTCGGCGTGCGGCTCGGCTTCTTCGAGAACACGACCGTGCACCGCCGCATCGGCGGCGAGGGCGGCGTGCGCGCTGCGGTGGGGGCCGAACTCGTGAATACCGGGCAGGGCCAGGGGCTCGTGGTGGGGACCCCGGTGATCAACGCGCAGGGCCTGCAGGCGAACCTGCCGGCGCAGGGCCTCAACGCCTTCAGCCCCGGCACGTTCACCCTGATGCTGTTCAACGTCCAGGCGACGCGCATCCTGAGCCTGGAGCTAACGGCAATGGAGGCCGACGGCAGGGGCAAGATCATCTCCAGCCCGCGCGTGCTGACCGCCGACCAGGTCGAGGCCGTGATCGAGCAGGGCACCGAGATTCCCTACCAGCAGGCGACCTCCTCGGGCGCGACCTCGGTCGCCTTCCGCAAGGCCAACCTGTCGCTGAAGGTGAAGCCCCAGATCACGCCCGACGGCAACATCATCATGACGCTCGACGTGAACAAGGACGCCCCCGGCGCCGTCACCCCGGCCGGCGTGCAGATCAGCACCAAGCACGTCAAGACCGAGGTGCTGGTGGAGAACGGCGGCACGGTGGTGATCGGCGGCATCTACGAGCAGACCGACCGCACCGACATCACCAAGATCCCGTTCTTCGGCGACTTGCCCTACGTCGGGTTCCTGTTCAAGCACACCGGGACCAGCTCGACCAAGACCGAGCTGCTCGTGTTCATCACGCCGCGGATCGTGAGCGAACGCCTGACCATTCGCTGACTGCTCTCTCCTCCTGCAGCGGACGGCCGGGACCTCCCGGCCGTTTTCTTTCGCGTCCCCGGGACGCCTTGGACCGGGGACCGTCCCCGAGGACTTCGTTTCGGGGATCCGCAGCTGCGGCGCGGTCGTCGGCGAGCGCTGCGTACAATGACGCCGTGAAGCCCGAGGGCAATCTCTTCCTGGTGGGCATGATGGGCGCGGGCAAGACCACCGTGGGGCGCCTCGTGGCGCGCCGCCTGAAGCGCGCCTTCCATGACAGCGACCAGGAGATCGAACTGCGCTGCGGCGTGCGCGTCGCGGTGATCTTCGAGATCGAGGGCGAGGCGGGCTTCCGCGCCCGCGAGTCGCGGGTGATCGCCGAGCTCACGGCGCTCGACGGCGTGGTCCTGGCGACCGGGGGCGGCGCCGTGCTCGCCGAGGCGAACCGGCGCCTGCTCGCCGCGCGCGGCACGGTCGTCTACCTGCACGGCCGCCCGGCGCACCTGAGGGAGCGCGTGCGCCACGATCGCAGCCGGCCGCTGCTCGCGACCGCGGACCCGCTGCAGAAGCTCGAGGAGCTCTACGCGCAGCGCGATCCGCTTTACCGCGAGGTAGCGGACCTGGTGCTCGAGACCGGCCGGCAGAGCGTGGCGGCGCTCGCGCGCGAGCTGCTGGCGCGCCTCGACCGTCCATGCAGCCTCTCCGCGTAGCGCTCGGCGAGCGCGCCTACCCGATCCACATCGGGGCGGGGCTGCTCGGCGAGGCGCAGCCGTTCGCGCCCCACGTCGCGGCGCGCGCCGTCGCCATCGTCACCAACGACGTGGTCGCGCCGCTCTACCTCGCGCGGCTGCGCGCGACGCTGGAGCGGGCCGGGGCGCGCCTCGCCGCCGAGATCGTGCTCGAGGATGGCGAGCGGGCGAAGAGCTTCGCCGCGCTCGAGCGCCTGTGCGACCGGCTGCTCGCCGCGCGCTGCGGCCGCGACTGCGTGCTGGTCGCGCTCGGTGGCGGCGTGATCGGCGACCTCGCCGGTTTCGCCGCGGCGGTCTACCAGCGCGGCGTGCCCTTCGTGCAGGTGCCGACGACGCTGCTGGCGCAGGTCGATTCGGCCGTCGGCGGCAAGACCGCGATCAACCATGCCCGCGGCAAGAACATGATCGGCGCCTTCCACCAGCCGCTCGCGGTGGTCTCGGACCTGGCGGCGCTCGACACCCTGCCCGAGCGCGAGCTGCGCGCCGGCATCGCGGAGGTGCTCAAACACGCCTTCATTCTCGACGCGCCGTTCGTCGCCTGGCTCGAGGAGAACGTCGCGCGGCTCGTGGCGCGCGAGCGCGCCGCGCTCGAGCACGCGGTGCGCCGCTGCTGCGAGCTGAAGGCCGGCGTGGTCGCGGCCGACGAGCGCGAAGCCGGCGCGCGCGCGATCCTGAACTTCGGCCACACCTTCGGTCACGCGATCGAAGCAGCCAGCGGCTACGGCGAGTGGCTGCACGGCGAAGCGGTGGCCGCGGGAATGGTGATGGCGGCCGAGCTCTCGGCGCGGGCCGGCGCGCTCTCGCGCGAGGCCGCCGCGCGCGTCCGGGCGCTCGTCGCGGCGGCCGGACTGCCGGTGCAGGGCCCGCGCGTCGCCCTCGAGCGCTACCTCGAGCTCATCGGCGTCGACAAGAAAGCGCTGCGCGGGCGGCCGCGCTTCGTCGTGCTGGAAGCAATCGGGCGCGCGCGGCTGCGCGAGGATCTCGAGGAGCGCTGGGTGCGCGAAGCGATCGCCGCCTGCAGCCCCGAGACCCTGCCTGCTGCGTCGCAATAGACGCCGCGCCCGCGCCAACCCCTTGTCGCGTCAGGACGCGGCAGGTATATTGGAAACTCTTCACTTGAATTTTGTGCGGCGCGGCGACAGTGGAGGGAAAGCAAATCAGATCAACGACTTGACGTGACAGCCTACTCTCCCCCCTCGGCCCAGGGCCTCTACGACCCGCTCCACGAGCACGATTCGTGCGGCGTCGGCTTCGTCGCGCACATCAAGGGCCGCAAGTCGCACTCGATCGTCGAGCAGGGCCTGACGATCCTGAAGAACCTCACCCACCGCGGCGCGGTGGGCTGGGATCCGAAGCTCTCCGACGGCGCCGGATGCCTGATCCAGATCCCGGACCGGTTCCTGCGCGAGGAGATGGCCAAGCGCGGCGTGAAGCTCCCGCCGGCGGGCCAATACGGCGTCGGCATGGTGTTCCTGCCGCGCGACCCGGCGAGCCGCTATGCCTGCGAGTACGAGATCGAGCGCGCGGTGAAGGACGAGGGGCAGCTGGTGCTCGGCTGGCGCGACGTGCCGGTGGACGATTCCGACCTCGCCGAGCCGGCGCGCAAGCTCGAGCCCGTCATCCGGCAGGTGTTCATCGGCCGCGGCAAGGGCGTCACCGTGACGGATGCCCTGGAGCGCAAGCTCTACATCATCCGCAAGAGCGCCGGCCACGCCATCCGCGCCCTCAAGCTCGAGCACGGCAAGGAGTTCTACGTGCCGACGATGTCGGCACGCACGATCTGCTACAAGGGGATGCTGCTCGCCTACCAGGTGGGCGAGTTCTACCTCGATCTGCAGGACCCGCGCGTCGAGTCGGCGCTCGCGCTGGTGCACCAGCGCTTCTCGACCAACACGTTCCCCTCCTGGGACCTGGCGCACCCGTTCCGCATGATCTGCCACAACGGCGAGATCAACACCCTGCGCGGCAACGTCAACTGGATCCGCGCGCGCCAGGGAGCAATCTCCAGCCCGATCCTGGGGCGGGATCTGGAGAAGATCTGGCCGCTCATCTACGACGGCCAGTCGGACTCGGCCTCGTTCGACAACGCGCTCGAGCTGCTGGTCATGGGCGGCTACTCGGTGGCGCACGCCATGATGATGATGATCCCGGAGGCGTGGGAGCAGCACACGCTGATGGATCCGGGACGGCGCGCGTTCTATGAGTACCACGCCGCGATGATGGAGCCCTGGGACGGGCCGGCCTCGATCGCATTCACCGACGGGCGCCAGATCGGCGCCACGCTCGACCGCAACGGCCTGCGGCCGTCGCGCTACATCGTGACCGAGGACGACCTGGTCATCATGGGCTCGGAGTGCGGCTGCCTGCCGGTGCCGGAGGAGCGCATCATCAAGAAGTGGCGCCTGCAGCCCGGCAAGATGTTCCTGGTGGACCTCGAGAAGGGCCGCATCGTCGACGACCAGGAGCTGAAGGAGCTGCTCGCCGGCGCACGGCCCTACGCCGAGTGGATCGAGCGCATCCGCGTCAAGCTCGACGAGGTCGAGTCGGAGAAGACCCCGCCGCTCAAGTCCGCGGTGCCGCTGCTCGACCGGCAGCAGGCGTTCGCCTACACCCAGGAGGACCTCAAGTTCCAGCTCGAGCCCATGGCGCAGGCGGGCGAGGAGCCGGTCGGCTCGATGGGCAACGACGCCGCGCTCGCGGTGCTCTCGCGCAAGCACAAGACGCTCTACCACTATTTCAAGCAGCTCTTCGCGCAGGTCACCAACCCGGCGATCGACCCGATCCGCGAGGAGCTGGTCACCTCGCTTGTCAGCTTCATCGGCCCGAAGCCGAACCTGCTCGGCATCGACGAGATGAACCCGCCGCTCAGGCTCGAG
>Ga0187893_10005654_pt1 | contig 22190 bp, 18 predicted proteins | sample MA1701074metaG_FD_139574 | JGI IMG/M metagenome (GOLD analysis project Ga0187893, IMG submission 139574) | White microbial mat communities from a basaltic lava cave in the Kipuka Kanohina Cave System on the Island of Hawaii, USA - MA170107-4 metaG ...
TGCTCCCACACCGGGCGGTTCAGGCCGAGCTGCTCGCGGATCGCGACGATCTGCTCGGGCGACGCGTTGAGCCCGCCGAGGATCTCGGCCGGGTCGCCGCCGAAGAACTTGAACAGGAAGAAGACGAGCAGCACGACGCCGGCCAAGGTCGGCACCATCTGCCACAGGCGGCGAAGCAGGTACGCGGTCATGAGGCGCGCAGTCTAAGGGCTCGTCGAGGCTCGGCGAGGCGTTCGCCGAGGCGTTCGGGAAGGCGCGCGCCCGGCGAACTTCGCCGCGCGTCTAGACTCTGCCCCCGCTGGAGCCTGGAGGAATCCCAAGATGGCGCGAGCCGGCATGGTCTTCTGCCTGTGCGCCGCCGCGCTGATCGGCGCGGTGGCCGTGAGCGCGCGCGACGCACCGCCCGAGCCGACCGGCCGCAAGGTGCTGCGCTACGCGTTCCCGGTTGCCGAGACGGGGTTCGATCCGGTGCAGCTCTCCGACCTCTATTCGCGCACGTTGACCGCCGGTATCTTCGAGGCGCCGCTCGCGTTCGACTACCTGGCGCGGCCGTTCCGCATCAAGCCGCTCACCGCCGAGGCGTTGCCCGACATCTCTTTCGATTTCACGCGCTTCACGTTCCGCATCAAGCCGGGAATCCACTTCGCCGACGACCCGGCGTTCAAGGGCGAGAAGCGCGAGCTGACCGCCGCCGACTACGTCTATTCGCTGAAGCGCCACTACGACCCGCGCTGGAACAGCCCGAACCTGTACCTGCTCGAGAACGCGAAGATCGTCGGCCTGTCGGAGCTGCGCAAAGAGGCGCTCGCGCAGAAGAAGCCATTCGACTACGCGCGCGACGTCGAGGGCCTGCGCGCGCTCGACCGCTACAGCTTCGAGGTGCGGCTCGCCGAGCCGTCGCCGCGCTTTCACCAGCAGGTGATGACCGACAGCTCGGCGTTCGGCGCGGTCGCGCGCGAGGTCGTCGAGCACTACGGCGACCAGGTCATGGCGCACCCGGTCGGCACCGGTCCGTTCAAGCTCGGCGAGTGGCGGCGCAGCTCGCGCATCGTGCTCGAGAAGAACCCGGGCTACCGCGACGTGCGCTACGCCGAGGAGGCTCCGGCCGGTGACCCGCTGTCGCAAGCCATCGCCGACAAGCTCATCGGCAAGCGCCTGCCGCTCGTCGACCGCGTCGAGGTCTCGATCATCGAGGAGTCGCAGCCGCGCTGGCTCGCGTTCCTCAACGGCCAGAGCGACTATCTGGAGCGGCTGCCGGCCGAGTTCACGAGCGTCGCGCTGCCCAACGACCGGCTCGCGCCGAACCTCGTCAAGCAGGGCATCCGGATGGATCGCGGCCCGCTCGTCGACGTCACGATGTCGGCGCTGTTCAACCTCGACCATCCGCTCGTCGGCGGGCTCGGCGCGCACAAGGTCGCGCTGCGCCGCGCGATCGGCCTCGCGTACAACGCCGGCGAGGAGATCCGGCTCATCCGCAAGTCGCAGGCGGTTCCGGCGCAAGGGCCGATCGCGCCGCTCGCTTACGGCTACGACCCGCGGTTCAAGACCGAGATGAGCGAGCACAGCCCGGCGCGCGCCAAGGCGCTGCTCGACCTCTACGGCTACGCCGACCGCGACGGCGACGGCTGGCGCGATCAGCCCGACGGCGCGCCGCTCGTGCTCGAGCTGGCGAGCCAGCCCGACCAGCTGTCGCGCCAGCTCGCCGAGCTGTGGCAGAAGAACATGCAAGCGGTCGGCCTGAAGATCGAGTTCCGCATCGCCAAGTGGCCCGAGAACCTGAAGGCTTCGCGCGCCGGCAAGTTGATGATGTGGGGCGTCGGCTGGCTCGCGTCGACTCCCGACGGCGACACGTTCCTCGCGCTCGGCTACGGGCCGAACAAGGGCGGCGCGAACCATTCGCGCTTCGACCTGCCGGCGTTCAACGCGCTCTACATCAAGCAGAACAAGATGCCCGACGGACCCGAGCGCGAAGCGCTGATGCAGGAGGCGGCGAAGCTGCTGGTCGCGTACATGCCGTACAAGATGACCAGCCACCGCATCGCGACCGACCTGGTGCAGCCGTGGGTCGTCGGCTATCGGCGCAATCCGTTCGTGCGCGAGTTCTACAAGTACGTCGACATCGATCGCGACGCGCTGGTGGAGAGGCGGTGATGCGCCCGGCGCATCAGTGCGACGACGCGGCGAGCGCCCGGCCGCGGCGTTGCCCGCAACCTGGGCGCGGGTCGCGCGAAGCCCGGCGGAGCGACTGAACGTGCGCCTGCTCGCGCCTCGATGCGTACTGCCGCTCGTCGTGGCAGCTGTCGCGCTGCTGGCGCTCGGCGCGCGCAGCGGCAGCCACACGCCGTCCCCCGCGCCGGCGGCGAAGGTCCTTCGCTACGCGTTCGTCGCGGCCGAGACCGGGTTCGACCCGGCGCAGGTCAACGACCTGTACTCGCGCGTCGTCATCGCGCACATCTTCGAGGCGCCGTACAAGTACGACTACCTGGCGCGGCCGTTCAAGGTGCGGCCGAACACCGCGGCCGCGATGCCCGACGTATCGGACGACTTCAGGATCTGGACCGTGCGCATCCGACCCGGCATCAGCTTCGCCGACGACCCGGCGTTCAAGGGCCGGCGCCGCGAGCTGGTCGCCGCCGACTACGTCTATGCCTGGAAGCGCTTCTTCGACCCGGCGACGAAGAGCCCGGCCTACACCGGGTTCAAGGAGGTCGGCGTACTCGGTGTCGACGCGCTGCGCCAGGAGGCGCTCGCCGACAAGACGCCCTTCGACTACGACCGCGAGGTCGAGGGCGTGCGCGCGCTCGACCGCTATACCCTCCAGTTCAAGCTCGCCGAGCCGCGCCCGCGCTTTCTCTACACGCTCGCCGACAGCAGCGTGTTCGGCGCCGTCGCGCGCGAGGTCGTCGAGCACTACGGCGACCAGATCATGGCGCACCCGGTCGGCACCGGTCCGTTCAAGCTCGCGACATGGCGGCGCAGTTCGCTGATCGCGCTCGACAGGAACCCGAGCTTTCGCGAGATGCGCTACGAGGCCGAGCCCGCCGCCGACGACGCCGAAGGGCAGGCGCTGCTCGCGCGCTTCGCGGGGCGGCGCCTGCCGATGATCGACAAGGTCGAGATCGGCATCATCGAGGAGAGCCAGCCGCGCTGGCTCGCGTTCCTGAACGGCCAGTTCGACTACGTCGGCGTGCCGCTCGAGTTCGCCGCGCTCGCGGTGCCGGGCGGCAAGCTCGCGCCGCACCTCGAGCGCCGCGGCGTGCGCCTCGACCGCAGCCCCGCTGCCGACCGCACGCTCTACTACTTCAACATGGAAGACCCGCTCGTCGGCGGCTACACGCCCGAGAAGGTCGCGCTCAGGCGCGCGATCGCTCTGGCGAGCGACGTGAAGCGCGAGATCCAGGTCGTGCGCCGCGGGCAGGCGATCCCCGCGCAATCGATCGTCGCCCCGGGCACCTGGGGTTACGACCCGCTCTACAAGAGCGAAAGCAGCGACTACGACGTGGCGCGCGCGAAGGCGCTGCTCGACCTCTACGGCTATGCCGACCGCGACGGCGACGGCTGGCGCGAGCGGCCCGACGGCGGGCCGCTCGTGATCCGCTACGCGAGCCAGGCCGACGCGCTGTCGCGCTCGTTCGACGAGATCTGGAAGAAGAACCTGGACGCGATCGGCCTGCGCCTCGAGGTGCGCGCGGCGCAATGGCCCGAGCAGCTGAAGGCGGCGCGCGCCGGGCAGCTGATGGTGTGGCAGCTCGGCTACTCCTCGGCGTCTCCCGACGTGCAGGACGCGCTGCTCACGCTCTACGGCCCGGCCGCCGGCGGGCAGAACCTGCCGCGCTTCAAGCACGAGCGGTTCGATTCGATCTACCGGCGCATGCAGTCGCTCCCCGACGGCCCCGAGCGCCTCGCACTGCTGCGCGAGGCGCAAGCGATCGTCGCCGCTTACGCGCCGCACAAGTACAGCGTGCACCGCATCGCCAACGAGCTGACGCAGCCGTGGCTCGTCGGCTACCGGCGGCCGCAGTTCGACCGCCAGTTCTGGCACTACGTCGATATCGACGCGTCGCTGAGGCCGGCGCGATGAGCGAGATGGCAGCAGTGGTGGCACACGATCGATCTCGACGCGTAGCGAACGCCAGGCGCGCGTGAGCGATGATCGCCCCATGACCCCACGTATCACCCTCTATACCGAGTGGCTGCGCAGGACGCGCGGCCTCGCGTTCGACGACTACGAGTCGCTCCGGCGCTGGTCGGTCGGCGATCTCGCGGCGTTCTGGGATTCGATCTGGCGCTACTTCGACATCGAATCGCCGACCGCGTACGGCGCGGTCCTCGAGCGCGAGGTGATGCCCGGCGCGAAGTGGTTCGCCGGCGCGCAGCTCAACTACGCGCGCCAGGCGCTGCGCCACGCCGATGCGGCGCACGCGGGCGGGCACCCCGCGATCGTCTGGCAGAACGAGCGCATGCGCGAGCCGGCCGAGGTGTCGTGGCCCGAACTGCGCAGGCAGACCGCGTCGCTCGCAGCGCGGCTGGCCGCGATGGGCGTCGCGCCGGGCGACCGCGTCTGCGCCGTGCTGCCGAACACGCCGCACGCGGTGGTCGCGTTCCTCGCCTGCGCGTCGATCGGCGCGATCTGGTCGATGTGTTCGCCCGACATGGGCCCGGTCGCGGTGCTCGACCGCTTCCGCCAGATCGAGCCGAAGGTGCTGATCGCCGTCGATGGCTACGTCCACGGCGCGCAGCGCTACGACCGGCTGCCGATCGTGCAGCAGCTGATCGAGGGCCTGCCGTCGCTTGCCGCGGTGGTGCTGCTGCGCGACCTCGACCCCGATGCCGCGCTGCCGGCGGGCAGGGCTGCGCGCCACGACTTCGCTGGTTTGGTGGCCGACGACGTGCCGTTCGAGCCACGCTGGGTCGCCTTCGACCACCCGCTGTGGATCGTCTATTCGAGCGGCACGACCGGGCTGCCGAAGGCGATCGTGCACGGCCACGGCGGCATCGTGTTGCAGATGCTGATGCAAGGCACGCTGCACCAGGACCTCGGGGCAAGCGCCGACACCGGCGACCGCTACCACTGGTACAGCTCGACCGGCTGGATCATGTGGAACGCGCAAGTCGGCGCGCTGCTTGGCGGCACCACGATCTGCATCTACGACGGCAACCCAGCGGGCGACGACTGGAGCGCGCTGTGGCGCTTCGCGAGCGCGGCGCGCGTCACCTTCTTCGGTGCCGGCGCCGCGTTCTTCGCAAGCTGCCTGAAGGCCGACGTGCAGCCGACGCGGGTGGCCGACCTGTCGCGGCTGCGCGCGATCGGCTCGACCGGCTCGCCGCTCGCCGACGAGTGCCACGACTGGATCCGGGAGCGGCTGCCCAAGGTCGACGGCGAGCGTATCTGGCTCGCGCCGATGAGCGGCGGGACCGATTTCGCGGGCGCCTTCGTCGCCGGGATGCGCACCTTGCCGGTCGTGCGCGGCGAGATGCAGTGCCGCTGCCTCGGCGCGGCGGTCGAGGCGTGGGACGAACACGGAACGAGCCTCGACGACGCGGTCGGCGAACTGGTGTGCACGAAGCCGATGCCGTCGATGCCGCTCCGCTTCTGGAACGACGCCGACGGCAGCCGTTACCACGCCAGCTACTTCGACATGTACCCGGGCGTCTGGCGCCACGGCGACTGGATGCGCATCACGCCGCGCGGCGGCGCGATCATCTACGGCAGGAGTGACGCGACGATCAATCGCCACGGCATCCGCATGGGCACCGCCGAGCTGTACCGCGCGGTCGAGGCGCTGCCCGAGGTGCTCGACAGCCTCGTCGTCGACCTCGAGTACCTCGGCCGCGAGAGCTACATGCCGCTCTTCGTCGTGCTGCGCGAAGGCATCGGGCTCGACGCGGCGCTCGAGCAGCGCATCCGCCAGGCGATCAAGTCCGGCCTCTCGGCGCGCCACGTGCCCAACGACGTCCTGCAGGTCGCGGCAGTCCCGCGCACCTTGTCGGGCAAGAAGATGGAACTGCCGGTAAAGAATCTGCTGCAGGGCGGCGACCCGGCACGGCTCTTCAACCGCGACGCGATGGCCAACGCCGACAGCATCGCCTGGTTCGTCGACTTCGCGGCGCGGCGCGCCTCGTCCCCGCTGTTCCCGCCGCGGTGAGCGCCGGGGTGAGCGGCGACTCCTACAGCGGCAGTTCGGTGGTGTACTTCCCGCCGTGAAAGCTGCTCGGCGGCGAGCACGTTGATCGCGTCGTGCGAGCCGCGCTGGAACCATCGACCCGGCGCCGCGCCACAGGCTCCACAACACGAGCGGCGGCGCGAGCGAGACCGAGTTGAACGAGCTGGCGGTCAGCCCGACCGGCGAACCCCCGGCGTCACGCGCGGTCACGATCGTCACACCGGTGGCGAACATGCCGAGCGCCCTGCGGGAGTCGAGCGGCGAGAGGCTGGGCGGCAGGGCGCGCCGGTCATGCGCCGATCATGCCGGGAAATGCCGACTTCGATCGGGCGTGGCGATCGGCGCGCGAGCACGTCCATAGAATCCGCCGCTATGTCGTCCCTGAGCCCCGACGTGCAAACCGTCGCCGCTCCGCGCGCCCCGGCGTACAAGCGCAAGCTGTTCTGGGTCGCGCTGCTGTACTTCAGCGAAGGCCTTCCGCTCGGCGTCTTCTACGACATCTTCCCGGTCTATTTCCGCCAGCAGGGCGTCAACCTCGCCGACATCGGCCTGCTCAGCCTGCTCGGCCTGGCGTGGACGGTGAAGTTCCTGTGGGCGCCGGCGATCGACTGGGCGCGCCGCCACCGCACGTGGGTCGCCGGGGCGAACCTCGGCATGGCACTCGTGATGTGGTTCTTCGCCGCGCAGGGCACGTTCGGTGCGTGGGTGTGGGTCGCGATCGGCGTCTTCACGTTCCTGTCGGCGACCAACGACATCGCGACCGACGGCTACACGATCGAGCTGCTCGACCGCCGCGAGTACGGCCTCGCCAACGGCTTGCGCATCGGTTTCTATCGTGTCGGGATGCTGTTTGCCGGCGCGGTGCTGATGCTCTCGGGCTGGTACGGCTGGACGCTCGCGTATTTCCTCGGCGGCGCGGTGTTCGCCTGCAACGGCGTTGCCGCGCTGCTCGCGCCGCCCGAGAAGCCGCGCCCTTCGACGCCCTCCAGCGTGCGCGGCGAGCTCGGCTTGCTGCGCGAGCAGCCGCTGTGGATCGGCGCGCTCGCGCTGGTCCTCGCCGGGCTGCTGTGGCCGGCGCTCGCTCCGCTCGGCAAGCTGTTCGGCTGGCAAGTGCTCGCGCAGTGGAACTCGAGCTGGTGGTTCCGCGGCCTGCTGCCGGTGGCGCTGATGTTCGCCGGCGCCGCGTTGATGGTGCTGGCCGCGCGCGGGCCGCGTGCCGATGCGATGCGCGAGGGGCCGCTGTTCGGCGCCTGGGTCGAGTTGCTGTCGCGCCAGGGGATGATCGCGATCCTGCTCTTCATCCTGCTGTTCAAGCTGGGTGATGCGGCGATGGGCTTCATGGTCAAGCCGTTCTGGGTCGACGCCGGGTTCACCAACCAGCAGATCGGCCTCGTCAGCGTCAACATCGGGCTCGCGCTGTCGATCGCGGGCGGCCTCCTCGGCGGCTGGTACGTTGACCGGCGCGGCATCTTCACCGGCCTCTGGGTGCTCGGGCTGTGGCAGGCGCTGTCGAACCTCGGCTACGCGCTGGCCGCGCACCTGATTCCGCGCGCCGCGCAGGGCGCCGACATCGGCGCCGCGCACCAGGTGCTGATCTACAGCGCGAGCGCGCTCGAGAGCTTCACCGGCGGGCTCGGCACCGGCGCGTTCCTGGCGTTCCTGATGGCGATCACGAGCCGCGCCAAGGCGACCACCGAATACGCGATCCTGTCGTCGATCTTCGCGTTCAGCCGCGCGGTGGCAGGGTGGGCGGGCGGCATCGGCGCGCAGGAGCTCGGCTACTCGGCCTACTTCTTCCTCACGTTCTGGCTGTCGTTCCCGGCGTACCTGCTGTTGCCGCGGGTGCGCACGATGCTGGAACAAGTTGGCGGGCGCGAGGGTCCGAGCGCGCATGAACGCTGATGTCGATCCCGATCTTCCGCAAGGTCTCTTACACCGTCGCTGCGGCTGCTGCTCAGAGCGGCGCCGGTTCAACGCGGCGCTGTTCGCCGCCGGAGCGAGCGCCGCGCTGCCCGCGCTCGCGCAGACGCGCGACGGCATCGACGTCGGCAAGCAGTCGCGCTTCGCGCAGCTCGTTCCGCCCGAGCAGATCGAGGAGGCCGCCACGCAGCAGTACGCGCAGCTGCTGCGCCAGGCGCGCGCGCAGGACGCGCTCGCGCCCGACAGCCACCCGCAGGCGCAGCGCCTGCGCGCGATCGCCGAACGGCTGATCCCGTACTGCGCGCCGTGGAACGCGCGCGCCAAGCAGTGGAAGTGGGAAGTCAACCTGATCGGCAGCAAGCAGCTCAACGCGTTCTGCATGCCGGGCGGCAAGATCGCGTTCTTCTACGGCATCCTCGACCAGCTCAAGCTCAGCGACGACGAAGTCGCGATGATCACGGGGCACGAGATGGCGCACGCATTGCGCGAGCACGCGCGCGAGCGTCTCGGCAAGACGGCAGCGACGCGCATCGGCGCGGGCGTGCTGTCGGCGCTGCTCGGCCTGGGCGGCACCGGCGATGCGCTGCTCAACATGGGCGGCCAGCTCCTGACCTTGCGTTTTTCGCGCGAAGACGAATCCGAAGCCGACCTGGTCGGCCTCGACATCGCGGCGCGCGCCGGCTACGACCCGCGCGCCGGCATGAGCCTGTGGCAGAAGATGATCAAAGCGAGCCAGGGCGCGCCGCCGCAGTTCCTGTCGTCGCACCCGGCGGGCGACACGCGCATCCGCGACATCGAATCGAACCTGCCGAGGGTGCTGCCGCTGTACGACAAGGCGGCCAAGCCGGAGCGGAAGTTCGGGCCGCCGGCTTGACGCCGTAGCCGCGCCTCACCAGCGCGCGGGCAACGGTCTACAGAGGTGAAGACGCTGCCGGCTCGTCGTCACGTAGCCGCCGTTCTCGAGGTCCTTCATCAGCCGGCTCACCATCTCTCGCGAGCAGCCGACGCGGCTCGCGATCGTCGCGTGCGTGAGCCGCTCTTCGATCGCACGCGTGCCGTCGGCCTGAGGCACCGCCAGTTCGTCGAGCAGCTGCGTCAGCCTTCCGTACACGTCGAGCAGCGCCATGCTGCGCGCGTTGTTGGTGGCGAGCCGTGCGCGGCGGATCACGCGCGCGATCAGGTCGAGCGCGAAGTCGGGCTGCTCGGCGATGTGCTGGCGCAGCGTGTGCCTGGTGACGACGGCGCAGGTCGTCGCGTCGAGCGTGATCACGCTCGCCGAGCGCGGCCCGCCGTCGAGGCTCATCTCGCCGACGTACTCGCCGGGGCCGTAGACGCCGAAGGTGATCTCGCGGCCGTTGGCGCCGAGCGAGTACGACTTGACGCGGCCCGAAAGCACGAGGTACAGCGAGTCGCCGCGGTCGCCTTCCTCGATCAGCAAGGTCGCTTTGCGATAGCGGCGGATCTCGCCGCGCTCGGCAAGCGCGCGCAGCGCCGGAGGGAGGTGGCTCAGGTCGCGCGGGTCGGCGGGCGGCGCGGCGGCGGGGCTCGACATGCCGCCACGTTAACTGCAAACGCGGTCGCGGCGCGCAAGGCATCCGCCCTGCGCGCCGCCGCGCCTCCCTGACCAGTCGGCTTAGTGCCAGGCCGGCGCCGCGCGCGTGTGCGGCGCCGCAACGATCGGCGGCAGGCTCGACACCCGCTTCACGAGGTCGCGGATGCTGCCACTTTCGGTCTTCTGGCGGATGCTCGTCACCTGCGTGCGGATCGTCGAGACTGCGACGCCGAAGCGGCGCGCGATCACCGAAGGCCCGAGCCCGCCGCACAGCGCCCGCAGCACGTTCGATTCGGCGCCCGTCAGCCGGTGCGTGCGCGCGAAGAACTCGACCGAGAGCGCCTCGCACACCTGGCGCTTGCCGAACACGACGAGGACGTGGCCCTCTTCATCGTCCGTGCCGAGCGGCACGATCGCCAGGTGCACCGGCTGGCTCGTGCCGCCGAGGTTGAGCATGCTGCGGCGTCCCTGAAGCGCGAGCGAGAGCGCGTGCAGCAGCGCGGCCTGATCCGTCGCGGCGTTGGCGCGCAGCTGGCCGCCTTCGATACGCAGCGCGCAGCCCGCGCCACACTCGGCACGCGCGGGGCGGTTGGCGATGCGCACACCGCCGTCGGCCTCGATCAGCATCAGGCCGTAGTCGATCTCGTCGAGCAGCCTGAGCAGCAGGCCGGCGCAACGGTCGTCGCGCGTCGTGGGTGCGCTGTTCGCGGCCGCTGCCGCGACACGTTCCTCGTCGAGCGTCATCGAGTCTTCGTACATGGCTGGTCTCCGTTGTTCGCTGCATGCCGCATGCCAGCGGCACGCAACGAAGCGTAGGCAGTCCGAAGACTCGAAAGCGGTGAATCCGACCCGCGGGCCGGTGACATATTCACATCGACGCGACGGGTCAGAAGCGGACGTTGATGCCGAAGCTGATCTGCGGGATCACCTTGGCCTTGCCGACGCCGTCGCGCAGCTCGGCCAGTTCGCGGTCGAGGTCGCTCTGCGCCACCTGCGACAGATTCGGTCCCTGCGTGCGGGCAGACACCCGCGCCTTGCCGATCGATGCGCCCAGGTCGAACACGAAGCCGACGCCGCCCTCGGCCGCATGGTGCCCGTAACCGATGCCGAGGTAGGGCGTCACGTCCGGGTACTTGATCGTCACGTCGAGCCGGTCGGCGGTGGAGGTCGGGTACTGCGTGCCGCCGATCGTGACCGGATTGCCGTCGCCCTGCGCCACCAGGTCGACGCGCACGTCGTTGACGGTGACACCTCCGGTGAGCCGGAAGCCGCCGGCAACGAACCAGTCACCGAAGAAACCGGCACGGTTGGCCTTGCCCTTGCCCCGGTACTCGATGCCTTCCTCGTTGCCGTCGAAGCTGCGGCGCCCCAAGGTCGAAACGTCGGCGCGCAGGGTGAAGCCGCCCTCGATGGGCTGCGCATAGCCCACCATCAGGCCGGGCAGGCCGATCGCGCCATAGACCTCGCCCGCCTGCGCGGAGCAGGCGGCGATGCCGAGCGTGGCGGCGGCGCAGCGGGTAGCGAGTCGCATGAAGGGCTCCGTGTGTCGTTCCGATTGCCCAGTGTGCGGGCAGCCGATGCATTCGCTGCAGTCCGAGCGGCCGGCGCTGGGCGCAAGCGTGACGAAGTGAACGACGCTGGCGGCAACTGCGCCTGCAGCGCCAGGGCCGATCTCGCGGTGCGCGATGTCGATGTCGCAGCGAGGATGAAGTCGCGCGCGGCGGCGGGCCGCCTGCAGCCCCATACAATCGGCGCCTATCGATTCGGGCCAGGCGAGCCAGCCCTTGGTCGCCGCCGAGCGGATGCCGTTCAGACGCGAGGTGACACGGAACACGCTCCGCCTGCCATGACGACGCAACCTCCGAGCGACAGCCTCGCCGCCGACTTCGTCGCCTTTGCGATCGAAGCCGGAGTGTTGCGCTTCGGGGAATTCAGGACCAAGGCCGGGCGGCTGTCGCCGTACTTCTTCGATACCGGCCTGTTCGACGACGGCGCCAAGCTCGGCCGGCTGGCGCAGTTCTATGCCCGGCGCATCGTCGCCTCGGGCCTCGCGTTCGACATGCTGTTCGGTCCTGCGTACAAGGGCATCACGCTGGCGGCGGCGATCGCGATCGAGCTGGCGCGGCTCGGCCACAACCGGCGCTTCGCCTACAACCGCAAGGAGGCGAAGGACCACGGAGAGGGGGGTACCCTGGTCGGCGCGCCGCTCGCCGGGCGCGTTCTGGTCGTCGACGACGTCGTGAGCGACGGCGCGTCGAAGCGCGAAGCCGTGCAGTGGATACGCGCGGCGGGCGCCGAGCCGTGCGCCGTCGCGATCGCGATCGACCGCGAGGAGCGCGCGCGCGACGATGCGACCGATCGCCGGTCGGGCGTGCAATATGTCGTGCAGGAACTGGGTTTGAAAGTCATCACCGTCGCCACGCTGACCGACTTGTTGCAGTATCTCGGCTCCGCAGCGGACCCGGCGCTGCGCGCGCAGGGCGAACGTGTCACCGCTTATCGCGAACGCTACGGAGTCTGAATGCCCGGCATCGAACGATTTCGCACACCGATCGCGGCGAGCTGCCTCGCGCTGGCCGCGCTCGGCGCGCAAGCGGCGCCCGCAGGCGATGCGATCTTCACCTGCGTCGATGCGAACGGAAAACGGCTCACGTCCGACCGGCTGATCGCCGAATGCATGGGCCGCGAGCAGCGCGTGCTGAACCGCGACGGCTCGCTGCAACGCGTCGTGCCGCCGGCGATGACGGCCGACGAGCGCACTGACTTCGAGGCGCGCGAAAGCCGCCGCGTCGCCGAGCAGAAGGCGCAACAAGAGGCGGTGCGGCGCGATCGCAACCTGATGCTGCGCTTTCCGAACGAAGCGGCGCACGCGAAGGCGCGCGAAGCCGCGCTCGACGACATCCGCCAGGCGGTGCAGAACAGCGAGGCGCGCTTCAAGGTCCTCGCCGCCGAGCGCAAGCCGCTGATGGAGGAGGCCGAGTTCTACCTCGGCAAGACCTTGCCGGCGCGACTCAAGCAGCAGCTCGACGCCAACGACGCTGCCACCGCTGCGCAGCGCTCGCTGGTGCAGACGCAGCAGGCCGAAATCGAGCGTATCAACGCGCTCTACGACGTCGAGTTGGCGCGCCTGAAGCGCCTGTGGGCGGGCGCATCGCCCGGCTCGATCGCCGAGAAATCAGCGCGCAACTGACCTCTTTGCCTTTGGGGGCCGGAGCGAGGGGCCGTAGCGGTCAGCCCGAGATTCTCTTGCGAATCAGTTGGCCGAGTTGCGCCGGATTCGCCTTCCCGCGGCTCGCCTTCATCGCCTGCCCGACCAGCGCGTTCAGCGCCTTCTCCTTGCCGGCGCGAAACTCCTCGATCGATTTCGGATTCGCGGCGAGCACGTCGCTGACGATCGCGTCGAGCGCGCCCGAGTCGCTCACCTGCGCGAGCCCGCGCGCCTCGATCAGCGCATCGACATCGGCCCCCTCGCCGTTCCACAGCGCGTCGAACACCTGCCGCGCGCCGCTGTTGGAGAGCGTGCCGTCGCCGACGCGCGCGACGAGCCGCGCCAGTGCGCCGGCCGCCACCGGGCTGCCATCGATCGACCTGTCTTCGGCGTTCAGGCGGCGCGAGACCTCGCCCATCATCCAGTTCGCGGCGAGCTTGGGGTGGCCGCTCGCGCGCGCGACGGCTTCGAAGGTCGAGGCGAACGCGCGGCTCTGCGTCATCATGCCGGCGTCGTAGCCGGCAAGCCCGTACGCCGAGCGGAAGCGCTCGGCCATCGCGCGCGGCAGCTCGGGCATCGCGGCGCGCATCCGATCGATCCACGCGGCGTCGATGACGAGCGGCGGCAGGTCGGGGTCGGGAAAGTAGCGATAGTCGTGCGCGTCTTCCTTGCTGCGCATCGCCCGCGTCCGGCCGGTCGCCGGGTCGAACAGAACGGTCGCCTGCTCGACCTTGGCGCCGTCCTCGATCAGGTCGATCTGCCACTGCACCTCGAAGTCGATCGCCTGCTGCAGGAAACGGAAGCTGTTCAGGTTCTTGATCTCGCGCCGCGTGCCGAGCGGTGCACCGGGCTTGCGCACCGAGACGTTGGCGTCGCAGCGGAAGCTCCCCTCCTGCATGTTGCCGTCGCAGATGTCGAGCCAGACGACGAGCGCATGCAGCGCCCTGGCGTACTCGACCGCTTCGGTGCTCGCGCGCATGTCGGGCTCGGAGACGATCTCGAGCAGCGGCGTGCCGGCGCGGTTCAGGTCGATACCGGTCTGGCCGCGGTAGTCCTCGTGCAGCGACTTGCCGGCGTCTTCCTCGAGGTGCGCTCGCGTCAACCGCACGCGGCAGCTCGTCTGGCCGACCTGGAACTCGACCGCGCCGCCTGCTGTGACCGGCGTCTCGTACTGGCTGATCTGGTAGCCCTTCGGCAGGTCGGGGTAGAAGTAGTTCTTGCGCGCGAAGATCGATTGCGGCGCGATCGTCGCGCCGACCGCGAGCCCGAAGCGGATCGCGCGCTCGACCGCGCCGCGATTCATGACCGGCAACGTGCCGGGCAGCCCCAGGTCGACGGCCGACGCCTGCGTGTTCGGCGCCGCACCGAACGCGGTCGACGAGCCGCTGAAGATCTTCGATCGCGTCGAGAGCTGCGCGTGCGTCTCGATGCCGATCACGACCTCGAACCCGCGCACGAGCCGGCTCGCCGCCATCGCTCAGTACCCCTCCGGCACGCGCCGGTGCCAGTCGGTCGCCTGCTGGAACGCGTGCGCCGCGTGCAGCAGTCCGGCTTCGTCGAAGTAGTTGCCGATGAGCTGCAGGCCGACCGGCATCGCGCCCGAGCCGAAGCCGGCCGGCACGCTCAGCGCCGGCAGCCCGGCCAGACTCGCCGGCAAGGTGAAGATGTCGGCCAGGTAGTTGGCCACCGGGTCGAGGGCGTTCGTTCCGATCGGCCACGCGACGCTGGGAGCGACCGGGCCGGCGATCAGGTCGCAGCCTTCGAACGCGCGGCGGAAGTCGTCGGCGATGATGCGGCGCAGCTTCTGCGCCTGCAGGTAGTACGCGTCGTAGTAGCCGTGCGAGAGGACGTAGGTGCCGATCATGATGCGGCGCTTGACCTCGGCGCCGAAGCCCTCGGCGCGCGTGCGCTTCACCATGTCGACGTAGTCGTCGTAGCGCGCGGCGCGGTGCCCGAACTTGACGCCGTCGAAGCGCGACAGGTTCGAGCTCGCCTCGGCAGGCGCGATGATGTAGTAGACGGGGATCGACAGCTCGGTGCGCGGCAGGCTCACGTCGCGCAGGCGCGCGCCGAGCTGCTCGAACGCGGCGAGCGCCTCGTCGAGCACGCGGCGTACGTCGGCGGCGAGCGCGTCGGGGAAGAACTCGCGCGGCAGCCCGATCACGAGCCCGTCGAGCGGCCGCGCCGCGCCGGCGCCGTTGCGCGGCCGCGCCAGGGCGTCCGCAAGCTTGACCGGCGCGCGCTCGGCGCTGGTCGCGTCGAGCGGGTCGAAGCCGATCATCGCGTCGAGCAACAGCGCGCAATCCAGCGCGCTCTGCGCGAACGGCCCGGCCTGGTCGAGGCTCGATGCGAACGCGATCATCCCGTAGCGCGAGCAGCTGCCGTAGGTCGGCTTGATGCCGGTCACGCCGGTGAAGCTCGCCGGCTGGCGAATCGAGCCGCCGGTGTCGGTGCCGGTGGCTGCGGGGACGAGGCGCGCCGCCACCGCCGCGGCCGAACCGCCCGACGATCCGCCCGGAACGCGGCTTTGGTCCCAGGGATTGCACACCGGCCCGTAGGCCGAGTTGTCGCTGCCCGAGCCCATCGCGAATTCGTCGCAGTTGGTCTTGCCGATGGTGACCATGCCCGCCGCGGCGAGCCGCGCGACGACCGTCGCGTCGAACGGGCTCAGGTAGCCTTCGAGCATCTTCGAGCCGGCAGTCGTCGGCAGCGTCCGGGTGACGAAGACGTCCTTGTGCGCGATCGGGACGCCGGTAAGCGGCCCGGCGTCGCCGCGCGCGATGCGTGCGTCGGCGGCGCGCGCCTGCTCGAGCGCCGATCGGTCGTCGCGGCCAAGGAACGCACCCAGATGTTGATGCTCTGCAAGCCGTGCAAGCAGGTGCTTCGTCAGCTCGACGCTGCTCAGCTCCCTTGCGCGAAGCGCTGCCCCGGTCGCGGCGACCGACAGCGCGTCGGATGCGCCGCCGCTCATTCGACGACGCGCGGCACCAGAAACAGTCCGTCCTGCACGAGCGGCGCGCTCCTCTGGTTGGCCGCACGCGCGTCGCCCTCGCTCACCACGTCGTCGCGCAGCCTGAGTCGCACGCTTTCGGCGGCGGAAAGCGGCGTGTAGAGCGGCTCGACGCCGGCGGTATCGACCGCGCGCATCTGTTCGACGATGCCGAAGAACCCGTTCAGCTGCGCGCGCATCGCGTCCTCTTCGCCGGGCGCGAGCGCGAGGCGCGCCAGATGCGCGATGCGGCTCACGTCCTGTGCGGTCAACGGCATGCGGATCGAAGCGGAAGAAGGGGCCCACGCAGTGATTTCTGCGCATTGAACGACCGGGGGGTTGGAGTATTATCGCCCCGCATTTACAAGCGCCCCGCTGTCGAGGGACGCATCGAACAGCATCGGGACTGGACCTGAGGCGGGTCCTCTGAATCGAAGGCGGCAACTGCAAGTCACTCCATGTTCGCATCGCTACGCCGCTACTTTTCCACCGACCTCGCGATCGACCTGGGCACCGCCAATACGCTGATCTACGTGCGCGGCAAGGGCATCGTGCTCGACGAGCCCTCGGTGGTGTCGATCCGTCACGAAGGCGGGCCCAACGGCAAGAAGACGATCCAGGCGGTCGGCGCCGAAGCGAAGGCGATGCTCGGCAAGGTGCCCGGCAACATCGAGGCGATCCGCCCGATGAAGGACGGCGTGATCGCCGACTTCACGGTCACCGAGCAGATGCTCAAGCAGTTCATCAAGATGGTCCATCCGCGCTCGATGCTGAAGCCGAGCCCGCGCATCATCATCTGCGTGCCGTGCGGATCGACGCAGGTCGAGCGCCGGGCGATCCGCGAATCGGCGCTCGGCGCCGGCGCGAGCGAGGTCTATCTGATCGAAGAGCCGATGGCCGCCGCGATCGGCGCCGGCCTGCCGGTGAGCGAGGCGTCGGGGTCGATGGTGGTCGATATCGGCGGCGGCACTACCGAGGTCGGCGTGATCTCGCTCGGCGGCATGGTCTACAAGGGCAGCGTGCGCGTCGGCGGCGACAAGTTCGACGAAGCCGTGATCAACTACATCCGCCGCAACTACGGCATGCTCATCGGCGAGCCGACCGCCGAGGGCATCAAGAAGCAGATCGGCTCGGCGTTTCCCGGCTCCGAGGTCAAGGAGATGGAGGTCAAGGGCCGCAACCTCTCCGAGGGCGTGCCGCGTAGCTTCACGATCTCGTCCAACGAGATCCTCGAGGCGCTCACCGACCCGCTGAACCAGATCGTCTCGAGCGTCAACAACGCGCTCGAGCAGACGCCGCCCGAGCTCGGCGCCGACATCGCCGAGCGCGGCATGATGCTGACCGGCGGCGGCGCGCTGCTGCGCGACCTCGACCGCCTGCTCGCCGAGGAGACCGGGCTGCCGGTGCTCGTCGCCGAGGACCCGCTGACCTGCGTCGTGCGCGGCTGCGGCATGGCGCTCGAGCGCATGGAGCGGCTGGGCGCGATCTTCACTTCGGAATGATCGTTCACGCAGCACGCCGGCGCGTGCACACCGGGTCACGCGAGGCGGGTTGTTTGTAGTACGGTGAGCCCTTCATGCCGCTCGGCACACTGGATCGCACCCCGCCGCCGTTCTTCCGCCAGGGACCCTCGGCGCTCACCAAGCTCGTCTTCTTTTCGGCGCTCGCGCTGTTCCTGATGGTCGCCGACCGGCGCCTGGAGCTGACGCGGCCGCTGCGCGGCGCGATCGCGACCGCGCTGCACCCGGTCGAGCGCAGCCTGCTCGTGCCGGTCGACGGCTGGCAGTTCTCGTCGCAGTACCTGCGCGGGCTGCAAAGCGCGATCGACGGCGAGGCCGAGGCGCGCGCCCAGCTCGCGCGCGTGGCCGAGCGCGCGTCGCGCGCCGACCTGCTCGAGCGCGAGAACGAGCGCCTGCGCGGCCTGCTCGACCTGCGCGCGCGGCTCTCGGTGCGCGCGCAGGCGGCCGAGGTGCTGTACGAAGCGTCGGACCCGTATTCGCGCAAGGTCATCATCGACCGCGGGCTGCGCCAGGGGGTCGTGCTCGGCGCGCCGGTGATCAACGAAGCCGGCGTGCTCGGGCAGGTGACACGCACCTATCCGCTGTCGAGCGAGGTGACCCTGCTCACCGACAAGGAGGCGGCGATCCCGCTGCTCAACACGCGCACGCAGTTGCGCGCGGTCGCGCACGGGCTGTCGGCGGGCGCCGGGATGGAGCTGCGTTTCCTGGCGCACAACGCCGACGTCCAGGTCGGCGACCTGCTCCACACGTCGGGCGTCGATGCGGTCTACCCGCCCGGCCTCGAGGTCGCGAAGGTCGCGAGCGTCGAGCGGCGCGCCGAGGGCGGCTTCGCGCGCGTCCTGCTCACGCCCGCGGCGCCGCCCGACGGCGTGCGACACGTGCTCGTGCTCGAGCCGATCGGCAGCCAGTTGCCCGAGCGCGCGGTGTCGGCGCCGGCCGAGCCCGCTGCGGTTCGCGCGGTGAAGCGGGGAGCGAAGAAATGATCATGCCGCGCGGCTCGGACCAGCTGCTCCTGCCGGCCAACGTCGCGTTCATCTGGTTCACTCTGGCGGCGGCGCTCGCGCTGAACCTGATCCCGCTCGGCCGCCATCCTGCCGCGCCCGACGTGCTCGCGCTCGTGCTCGTGTTCTGGAACGTGCACCAGCCGCTGCGCATCGGGGTCGGCGTCGCATTCTTCTTCGGCGTCGCGATGGACGTGCATGAAGGCGCGCTGCTCGGCCAGCACGCGCTCGCCTACACCTTGATGAGCTTCCTCGCGACCGCAATGCACCGCAGGCTGCTCTGGTTCTCGGTGCCGTCGCAGGCGTTGCAGGTCCTGCCGGTGTTCGTCGCCGCGCAGCTCGTCGGCCTGGTGGTGCGCATGCTGGCGGGCGGCATGTTCCCGGGCTGGGAGCTTGCGCTGGCGCCGCTGTTCGAGGCGCTGCTGTGGCCGATCGTCAGCGTGCTGCTCCTCGCGCCGCAACGCAGGCCTCCCGATCCGGACAAGAACCGGCCGCTCTAGCGCCTGTTCACACTGGCCGGCACCGACATGATCGAGCTGAAGAACGTCGAGCAGGAGCTGGAGCGCTTTCGCACCCGGCTGCTCGCCGCGGCGCTCGCGGTGCTGGCCGGCTTCGGGCTGCTCGCGGCGCGGCTCGTCTATCTGCAGGTCTATTCGCACCAGGACCTGGCGTCGCAGGCCGAGAGCAACCGCATCGCGGTGCTGCCGCTGGTTCCGAACCGCGGGCTGATCGTCGATCGCAACGGCGTCGTGCTCGCCAACAACTACTCGGCTTACACGCTCGAGGTGATGCCGTCGCAGGTGACCGACCTCGAGGCGACCGTCAACGAACTCGCCAAGCTGGTCGAGATCACGCCGCGCGACAGGAGGCGTTTTCGCCGCATCCTCGACGAGGCCAAGAGCATCCACAGCGTCGTGCTGCGCAGCCGGCTCTCAGACCACGAGGTCGCGCGCTTCACGGTGCAGCGCTTCCGCTTCCCCGGTGTCGAGGTGCGCGCGCGGTTGTTCCGCCACTATCCGCTGGGCGAGGTCGGCAGCCATCTGATCGGCTACATCGGCCGCATCAATCAGGCCGAGAAGAAGGCGATGGAGGACTGGCCGGAGGAAGAGCTGGCCAACTACAGCGGCACCGAATACATCGGCAAGCTCGGCATCGAGCAGAGCTACGAGTCCGAACTGCACGGCGTGACCGGCTTCGAGGAAGTCGAGACGAGCGCGGGTGGGCGCGCGGTGCGCAGCCTGCGCAGCCACCCGGCGACCCCGGGCAACACGCTCGTGATGTCGGTCGACATCCGCCTGCAAGCGCTGGTCGAGGAGCTGTTTGGCGAGCGGCGCGGCGCGTTGGTCGCGCTCGACCCGCGGTCGGGCGAAGTGCTCGCCTTCGTCAGCAAGCCGACCTTCGACCCGAACCTGTTCGTCGACGGGATCGACGCCGACAGCTGGCGCGAGCTGAACGAATCGATCGACAAGCCGCTCCTCAACCGCGCGCTGCGCGGCACGTATCCGCCGGGCTCGACGTTCAAGCCGTTCATGGCGATGGCCGCGCTCAACTCCGGCAAGCGCGGCCCGAACGAGATCGTCAACGACCCCGGCTACTACATGTTCGGCAACCACCGCTTCAGGAGCCACGGCGACCACGGGCTCGGCGCGGTCGACATGGTCCGCTCGATCGTCAAGTCGAGCAACGTCTACTACTACTCGCTCGCGAACGAGCTCGGCGTCGACCTGATGCACGCCGAGCTGGAGCCGCTCGGCTTCGGCCGCAAGACCGGCATCGACCTCGAAGGCGAGCTCACCGGCGTGCTGCCGTCGACCGCATGGAAGCGGCGTACCTACAAGAAGCCGGAACTGCAGAAGTGGTACCCGGGCGAGACGATCTCGCTCGGCATCGGGCAGGGCTACAACAATTTCACGATGCTGCAACTCGCGGCGGCGACCTCGACCTTGGCGGGCGGCGGACAGCGCTTCAAGCCGCGTCTGGTGCGCGAGATCGAAGACGTGGTGACCCACGAGCGCAAGCGCGTCGCCAGCGACTCGCTCGCGCCGCTTGCCTACAAGCCCGAGCACCTGGAGCTCGTCAAGCGCGCACTCTACGGCGTGACGCAGGAAGGCACCTCGGTGCGCTCGTTCTCCGGCGCGCCCTACAAGAGCGGCGGCAAGACCGGCACCGCGCAGGCGATCGGCGTCAAGCAGAACGAGAAGTACGACGCGGCCAAGCTCGAGGAGCACGAGCGCGACCACGCGCTCTACATCGCGTTCGCGCCGCTCGAGCAGCCCTCCATCGCGCTCGCCGTGATCGTCGAGAACGCCGGGTTCGGCGCGCAGTCGGCGGCGCCGATCGCGCGCCGCGTGTTCGACTACGCGCTGCTCGGGCGCTATCCGAGCGTCGAGGACATCGCGCTGACGCAGCAGGGCAAGTCGGGCGCGCCGCAGGGCCTGCCGCGCTCGGCCTCGAGCGTGCCGCTGCCGGGGGCGGCGACCATCGTTCCGCAGGCGCCCGCCGCGGCCGACGCGCGCGAGCCGCCCGACGCGGCGGCGGGGTTCGCCGTGCAATCCGAGCGCATGGCGCGCGGCGAGGGCCGGCCGCGATGAACCTGACGCTCGAAAAGCCATCGCTCTGGCAGCGCGCGAAGCCGGTGTTCCTCGGCTTCGACGGGCCGCTCAGCGCCGCGGTCTTGCTGCTCGCCGCTGCCGGCCTGCTCACGATGTATTCGGCCGGCTTCGACCACGGCACGCGCTTCGTCGATCACGGCCGCAACATGTTGCTCGCCGCCGCGATCCTGTTCGTCGTGGCGCAGGTTCCGCCGCACCGGCTGATGGCGCTCGCGGTACCGCTCTACGTCGCGGGCATCGCGCTGCTGGTCGCGACGATGACGATGGGCATCACGAAGAAGGGCGCGACGCGCTGGCTCGACGTCGGCATGGTGATCCAGCCGTCCGAGGTGCTGAAGATCGGCATGCCGCTGATGCTCGCGTGGTGGTTCCAGCGCCGCGAGGGACGCATCCGCGCGCCCGACTTCCTGGTCGCGCTGATGCTGCTCGCGCTGCCGGTCGGCCTGATCGTCAAGCAGCCCGACCTCGGCACCGCGATCCTGGTGCTTTCGGCCGGGATGTACGTGATCTTCTTCGCCGGGCTGTCGTGGTCGCTGATCCTGCCGGTGCTGGTCGCCGGGGTGCTCGGCATCGGCGGGCTGATCGGCTACGAGGACCGCATCTGCCAGCCCGACGTCGAGTGGCCGCTGTTGCGCGAGTACCAGAAGCACCGCGTCTGCACGTTGCTCGACCCGAGCGCCGATCCGCTCGGCAAGGGCTTCCACATCATCCAGGGCATGATCGCGATCGGCTCGGGCGGGCTGACGGGCAAGGGCTTCATGCAGGGCACGCAGACGCACCTCGAGTTCATCCCCGAGCGCACGACCGACTTCATCTTCGCGGCGTACGCCGAGGAGTTCGGGCTGCTCGGCGTGGTCGGTCTGCTCGTCGCGTTCAGCTTCCTGATCCTGCGCGGACTCGTCATCGCCTCGGAGGCGCCGACCTTGTTCGCGCGGCTGCTGGCCGGCGCGATCACGCTCAGCTTCTTCACCTACGCGTTCGTCAACATGGGCATGGTGAGCGGCATCCTGCCCGTGGTCGGCGTGCCGCTGCCGTTCATCAGCTACGGCGGCACCGCGATGGTCACGCTCGGCCTCGCGCTCGGCATCCTGATGTCGATCTCGAAGAGCCGGCGCCTGATGCAGAGCTGATTGCCGAAGCGAGGGCAGCAGCTAGTGCGCTGACCCACAGGTTTCGAAACGATGCAACGCAAGAAGCTCCGAAGCATGCGCAACAACGGTGAAA
>Ga0187893_10005655_pt1 | contig 22190 bp, 17 predicted proteins | sample MA1701074metaG_FD_139574 | JGI IMG/M metagenome (GOLD analysis project Ga0187893, IMG submission 139574) | White microbial mat communities from a basaltic lava cave in the Kipuka Kanohina Cave System on the Island of Hawaii, USA - MA170107-4 metaG ...
GCAAGACCGGCTGCACGCCGCGAAGCAATCACCTCGTCGCGGTTGTACATCACTACGCACCGATGCGCGTTCTGTGAAAGCTCCCTCACGGGATAAATCAAAAAGGTAACCACGACACCGGACTGCATCTGCACACTAATCGACGCTGAAGGAACTCTCGAAGCAGATCCCGGCGGTGGCGCTACAAACGCCGCCCCTGGCCTCAATACCAGAGATCGCTTACTCAATCTGGCCGTGTCGTGATCGAAAGAAACGAGATCGGAATTGCCCGGATGAACCATGAAGAAAGAATCGGATGCTGGGAACTCGATGATGTTGACACCGTTCTGAGCCAACCCCAACCTGATAATAGGATTCTGGTTTCCTTTTACAGTCACGTTGGCTTCCCCGGACAAATACTCAGGGGGACCGTTGCTTACCAGCGCCACTGCCGGAGCAACCGGGGTTGGAGAAGGCTTATTCTCCGCAGGCTTCTTTTCCCGAGCCATCGAAACATGACTCCGCCGTCCACGAATAGGACCTCGCGTCGACGGCGCACTCGCGGAAGCCGTCTTAGACTTGCTCTGCCCCTGAGCCTGCATACCCGAACTCCACACAATTCCGATTGCCAAAATCAGAACCAGGAACAAGTAAACCACCCTGTAGTTCTTATGTTTCAACATAGAAAGCTCCGTTTCTAAACGACACGGCCAGGCCACCTCACGGCTGATCCTGAAGCGCGGTAACGGGAGTTACACTTCTTGTGCCCGAGCCAAATACCTGCGGAGTTGGCGCGGCGGCTGAATCATTCAGCTCGCGAGAATCCAGGTAAGAAATGAGAAATCCGGAACGCAGATTACGATCGGCCCGACCTTTGTTATCAGCCACCAACTTAATAGTGAGACGTAGCTGCCTTGTCTCTTTCTGTGCCGCTCCGGCAATTACTTTGTTGATTTCCTGCTTGCCAATGACATTGATCGTGTAGGGATCGTTCTGATCCACCGCTACATCCATCGGTGACCAACTCGCCTGCCAACTCTCGGCCTTTTGTTGATCAAGAATGCCTCTCTCTTTCATCCACTTCGCAAACTTGACTGCCGAATCAGGCACCATCATGGTTAGTGCCCTTTCCACATCTCGCGGCCGTGTTGCCGGGTCCACTTGGTAGAGATAGCGCACGAACTCCCGCGTGATATAGAGCTTGTCCTGCCTCGTCAAACGATCAGGGCCAAACTCAACGCCTTCCTCCTTACCGTAATTGCGATCGTTAATGGAAAGGACCCGCCCCGAAGAACCGTCAACCACAATCCGATCAGGACGCCGGTAAAACTGATAAATGTTCGCCACCGCACTCGCTACTACCAGCACAGCGACCACCATCAACAGCCGAGTTAAATTCAGAATTGTTGTCACATCATCCTTGTCACGGTAAACGACTTGGGGATACGAACCCTCGCTGACCCCGCTAACCCGAGAGACCACAGCTGGAATCTTTTCAGTCCTCTCGTCCGAAACGCGATCGGCAACCGAAACGCCTGAACGACCTGGTTCACGAATAACGGGAACCCCACTCAGGATCTCCGCAACTCGCGGATCCGTTTCCAGATCTTCTAGAAGGCTTTCCAGTGGACCGTGGCTATTACGCACCTCATTGCCGTTTCCCGGAAGTTCACGAACGCTCTCCAACATGCTCATAAGATGTTTTGTTCGCGGGGCTAAAGGTTTAATCAGCAGATCGACTCCACCGCGACCTGCTTTCAACAAAGGCCATGCCACAAGGGATTTGCGAGGATCGCACAGAAAACTGCGCGCTTTATGCGTTAAGCCTCGCAAAGTAAAACTCATCTCCACAAAGCGCACGTCACTCATTTCTCAACGCCAGTGTTGCCATTCGACCACATTAAGCTGCCCCGGCGATTGCACGTTCACGACCACCGTAACCTACACGGTTAATGCCAGTGGGGCCGTAACTGATTTCACTTACAAGATGGATAACGAGATTGGAAGGGCGACTGCGACGCCGAGTTCGGACACGGTGCGGGCTGGTTTCGGTGTAACCGGCCGGCTAATCCGGTAGCCATAACCCAAGCGGATGCATTCAATGTTCTGGAAAAAAAGGAGCTGGAAGCCAAAGCCCGCACGGGCCCGCTGACCTCTGATGAAGAAAGCGAGTTGAAAACGTCTCAGCGCGAATGTACCGCGCGGAGTTGATGTGACTGCAAACGCTGACGGCGAGCCGGTGGAGATAAAAGTCGCGGACCCTTTCAACTCCATCGATATCAACATTGCCCACATCACATATTGCTCTTGCCGCGGAGGCGGCGTGGAAGCAGACATGCCAGTGCGATTCATCTACATTGCACACGCCCAGGTCTTGCACAATGGCGCTACGTGCACGCAGCGGCCGGGCGGCGCGAACACCGTAGTCACATTGACGTGGACCAAGACGTTGCCCTGCTTGCCGCCTAGCAGCAGCCGGCCGAACTTCGATGAGCTGACCGCCTGGCAGCAGGCTAAGGGACCAGAGCGCGACAGAACAGAAAACAGGTTGAGACAACAGGACAAGAATCTCAAGAGAGAAAAGGTGGTTGAAAAATAGAAGTAGGACGGACTCAATGGTCCGTTCCCCTGATCACTTCAGAAGTGGTGTTTGAAGTAAGGCTTGAGCTTCGCCCTTCCTACTGTTTATTCATACGGCTTACTCAGCGGAAAACACTGCCGTTCAAACGCGTGTCGCGGCCACACGTCCACTCATTTTGGCGGCACGACCTCATACGAAATCGAGAACGCACCGGTGTTCACCCCCTTGAGGTTGACCGGAATCGTGCCGTTCGGATTTTGCACTTTAAGTACCGCCTCGTTGCCTGTAGTTACGGCGCCGGGGACGTTCATCGTCACGACTTCCGGTGTGTTGTTCTTAAAACGAATCTTCGAGCCTGGCCGGATTGATTGGTACTGCGCCGTGGCGGTTAGATCCTCTCCCCGGCGAATCGTAGTGCGTGGCGCACTGACCTCGAAGCTATAGACATTGCACTCAAAGCTCTTGCTTTCGCCATAGGGATTTCGGACCCACGCGTCCTGAGTACCCAGCTTCGGTGTGTCAACGTAAGAAGTAACTTCGTTGACTGAGGCGGCCAGCGTCTCCTGTATCTGATTGCCGACGATCATCTCACACTCCGGCCCCATACTACGGCCCGGAATGGTAACTACGTCGCCCCGGCGAAGGTCGGCAGGAATGTTGTTGATGACGGGCCGGCTGATGACATCCGGTGCCGGTCCAGGCAGCACCCGCGTTTGGGTGCGGGCGATCTCTTTGCCGGTTGAGTCCAGCACACGCACGATTGCGTCTGTCGCTGTGATTATCGATTTCGCAGCTTGCGCCAGAGAAATAGTCACGCGCCCGTCTCTGTCCGTCCTGGTTTCCGCTTTCTGCCCGCCAACTTCGGTCGTGACCACTAAACCGTCCAGCGTTCGAGGGCCGCGCACAGTAGCGGTGGCAACTTCGTCCGCGTAGACTTCGCCGGACACGAAAACCTGGGCTCCGCCGCTGAAGGCTTGTTTCGAGCGATCGCTCGGCGGCAGAAACGCCATCGTATAGTCGCCCTTGTCAACTTTCTTCTTGTTGGCCTCGTTGAGTTTGTCGTACCAGTCTTTACGTCGTTTCTTGAGTTCGTCAATCTCGCCCTTTGACAATCCGGTTGTCTCGGCGTTCTTTATTTCCAGGTCATATGCTTCGATCTCGTTGATGGCTGTTCCCTTATCATCCGTATACCAGGTTCCTCCGGCAGCTTGACCTCCATGGCCCATAATCTCGTGAATCTTGCTCGAAGCCAGCCAGCCAATGGAGGGTGTTTTTCCGTCCGAAGGATCGAAGAAGGCTTTTTCGCCCAGACGCGTCCTGATTTTCTTCTTATCGTCTCCGGTGCGCCCAGTCGAACCCTCGCCATCAACAGCCGGATCGTAGTAAGGCTCTTCGCTTAGATTGTCGGCGGGAATCTTGTAGTACTTGTCGGTCAGCTTGATCAGTTTGTTCTTGGCTTCTTTGATTTTATCGGCGTCGCCGCCCTTAAGCGCCGTTTGCACATCGTCCATCGCCTTCTGCAATTCTTTAAACTGTTCGGCGGTGGGCTTGGTTTGTGCCCAGACGACAAAGGCGAGCGTTAGCTGGAGCGCGATGACGGCAAACAACTTCATGATGGTTCTTAACATTTGCTAAGCCTCCTTTGCTTTCATTTGAGCGAGAACTTGACCGCCTGGGACTGCAAACGACCCTTCCACGCCGGCGATAAACTCAACGCGGCAGGCGCGTCCTGCTGGTTCTCGTAGAAGGCGACGACTGAGTATTCTCCGGGCGTCTTGATCTCGTGCTCGCTTGCCAAATCGTAGAGCTTGCCGTAGGAACGCTGCGTGCCCAGCAAGATAAACTCGCGACTCTCAAAGCTCTCACGGATTCGCGCCTCGAAAGGCACTTGCCTGCCATCCGGCCCGGTTATCTGAAAGAAGATCTCGTGCGGCCCAATGGGACGGTTCACCAGCAGCCTGCGGTTAATCACGAGATCGACCGGACTGCGGTTTTCGATTAATACCCGCACCATGATTGGCTCACCGACATTGAGCTGTGCCTTTTCGAGTTGCAAGGTCAGAAGAAGATCAGGCTGTTGGGCACGCACCGATGTTGCCGCCAGCGTCGCGACCAGAAATGCCGACAAGAGTAGGACTTTCATTTCCACCTGCACTTTCTACCTCGATGTGCGAGGTCTAAAGAGTTAGCTATCCAATACCTACCAACCCGTGCTCGTTCTGTCTTACAGATTGAATTGCGGCCAGTGGCTAGCGGAATTGCGCAGAAAGGATTGATAGCGCCTTGCTATTTCCTTTGAAAGGTGGGAGCTAACCACCGCGCTACCTGGAAACGAGCGAAGGTTATAACCGTGTTGCGGCCATGTCAATATCACCCTTAAAGAATCTTGAGGGTTCAACACCTTAACTCATTGCGGTCGGACCGACGATTCGTTTTGGACCGCCCGTGCTAACTTAACGAAACAATGGGCACCCGTCCTGCGCGGCCTTTGGCAGCTTGCGCCACAAGATGGCTGCCCTGGGCGATCACGCAATTCCTATTGGGCCACGAGATCCACGCGGCGGTTTTTTGTGCGGCCTTCCTCAATGGTGTTAGTTGCCACCGGAGATAGCGGCCCCACGCCGTGCGGTGTCAATCGCGCAGCCTCGATTCCATAATCAGAAACTAATGATTGGGTGACTGCCGCCGCACGATCACGAGAGAGTTTCATGTTCGCTTCGAACCCGCCCGTGCTGTCCGTGTGGCCCACGACAAAAAGCTTGAGAGTTGGCCGGTTGTTCATCAGCTTGGCAATCTCGGCAATTGCGGCTTTTGATTCGGGCTTCAGCGTTGATTTGCCGGTGTCGAAGAGAATCGAATAAATGGTGGTGAGACAGACTTGGTAGCCCGGCAGCCTAATCAGGGCGAGAATCTGGCGCACTTCCGCGGCACTGAGGATAACGGGCAGCATCCTTTCGGGGGGCTGGGCGGACGATGTGGAAGGTCGTCCACTCTTTACTCAGCGTGTGCTCAAAGAAGAACTTGAGCCCGCAGATGGCGATGGTCATGGTGTTGCGCGAGTAGTGTTTGACATTCTTGAGATAAAGGAAGTACTGGCGCAGCTCTTCCTCGCTGATCAAGTCGGGCGCTTTGTGATAGTGTTCCGCGAGTTGGCGTACTGCCCGGACGTAACTTTCTTGCGTGCGCTGGGACAGACCGCGCAACTGTAGACACTCGATCATTCTCTTTCGCAGTTCAGTCATGGTGACACCTCCAGATAGAAGAAGTTGAGACCGGCAGTGTCACGCCGTCGCAGGGTTGGTGACACTACCTTTCGTTGATGCGGGAAGTGTAACGAGAATGGGCCAGTGAGGGAGAATGATCGAGTCAATTACGAGCGCCGCGAAAGCGAGTCTCTTCACTGCGCCGCTGCGCTTAGTTCAACAAGTCATTCGAGCCGACCGCCCGCCAGCGTGCCTCTCATCAATCTTGCGTGGCGCGTCGGCAGTTGTGTGTCATGGGCGGGCGGCGGCTCAATTCGAGCGTTGGGCATCTTCCTTTGACTCCTTAGCAATGGATTATTATCCGACAACCATTGAATCGAATCAGCGGCGTTGGTCTGATGCGTTTGCTGTCATGCTCCTTGTTATTTTCATTTTGCTCTTTCCAATCACTTGGCCTCTTTCTCAACTTTGGCGCATCTACCGACTCAAGTCGCGTGGTTATTACGTGACCCGTGAGGGTCGCGACGCGATTGAATATCAGGAACTCAATGATGGAACGGTTCGTCGTCTCACCATTGCGAGCGAAATGTTTGTGAAGGGGCCGCACGTTGTGTATGTTCCAACGGAAGCTGAATGGAAAGAATGGATGCCTTCCTGGGCGCAGGGGCGTCGCGAGGAGATCGTTGAAAACGTGAAGCGCGCCTTGGGAAACAAACAGTACGAATACGTTGTTTCCTGAACACGATGCCCAACAAATCGTCAGCCTGTGCGGAAACTCGAATTTTTGAAAAGCCGCTCCAATAGAATCAACAACTTGCAAGACCGAGATTGCCTAAAAATGGACTTTTCACACAGTCTGTCGTTGGACGCGAGGCCACGCCGCGAGCTTCGCATCAAGCGTCACTGGTTCTATCATCGTTCATGATTGCGGGCGTGGCCCGCGTCAACCCAACCGTTGGGCCGCACGTCTTTTATGCTGAGAGAACGAGGAATCTATCGACTGCCCGCTGGACGGCAGTTTGTCGCCAGCAAACCTCTTCGAATGGCATTGTCCATGGTTGTACTCGCAGGATTCGCCCAGGAAGCTAGTGCTCAAGCACCGGCCCAAGCTTTTCAAAAAGTTATGCAGCCTTACGTTGATGCCAAGATGTTCATGGGAAGCGTGCTCGTGGCCAGGAAGGGAAAGACCATTTTCAAAAACGCCTATGGCATGGCGGACCTGGAATGGAGCATTCCAAATTCGCCGACGACTCGATTCAATATCGCTTCGATGACGAAGCAGTTCACCGCAGCCGCGATCTTGTTGCTTGAGGATCGCGGAAAATTAAGGACCAGTGATTCTAGTTAAGAAATATCTTCCGGACGCGCCCGCTTCGTGGGACAACATTACTATTTATCACCTACTGACGCACACATCCGGCATCTCTGATGATGCTGCTAAATATCAGCCCGGGCCGCCTGATCTGCTTCTTTTTAATCACAAACCTCTGGACTTTCAGCCTGGCGAACGATGGTCCTACACAAACCTCGGATACATCGTGCTCGGGTATTTGCTTGAAAGAATCGTGGGGCAGAGCTATGAAAGCTTCGTTCAAGAGAATCTTTTCAAACCTTTGGGGATGAACGACTCTGGAATGTTCTCGTATGTGACGGTCATTCCCCGTCGTGCATCTGGTTATTGGCCGGGACGCAATGGGATCGAGAATGCGGAACGTCCCGATTTCAGGATGGGCTTTTCGGCGGGCTCACTCTATTCGACCACCGAGGACTTGCTCCGTTGGGAAGAAGGACTGTTCGGAGGGAAGTTATTGTCGGCTACATCGCTGTACAAAATGATCACGCCATTCAAAGGTGACTATGCCTGTGGTTTGTATGTACGCCGCGTGAACGGTCGTCTGATGATTGAGCATGATGGAAATAACATCGGGTTTAACTCGGACATGGCCTACTACCCCGAAGAGAGTATTGCCGTCATCGTCCTGGCAAATTTGAATGGCAATGTCACCAGCGAGATCGCAAGGGCCCTTGCGGCCCTGGCCCATGGTGAGACGCCGCAGACTCCTTCTACACACAAGGAAATCGTATTGTCAAAGGAAGTTCTAGTGACCCGCTGAAACGGTTGTACGGGCAGTCCAACGAGTTAAGAATTCGTGTGGCGCGGAGATTAGAGTCAACCCACCCACCACTCAAGTGAGCCGCCACACAATTCGGTGTTGAACTAAGCCGGATTAGGAGCGCTTGGAGTTTGAATAGAGCAGCGAGCCGCGCGAAGGGCAACGGAAAGTGAAGTGGGCAGAAGAAAAGCGCGGTGAGTTCGAGTTAGGGAGAAGCTGAGATAGCGGAAGGCCAGCCAGTGAGGCTGGTTTTTTTGTGATAACAAACAGACTACGGCGACGGCGAGCGGCGTACACCAAGGGAAAATAGAAAGAAGACCTTAGGCCGTGGCAGTTTCATGGGGGCGGCCTCTGGGGGCGAGTGTAGAGAACAAGGTGAGCGGGCCGCCGCAATGAGGACAACTGAGCAGCGCTTGTGGTGAAGGGGTGATGCACGCAGAGGAATCTCTACTCCGAGCGCGAACCAAGGTAGACAGACTTGGATACTTCCCTGTAACCAACGCCATCTTCAGAAGACATTTCGCTTAAGTCGCTAATACGTTGAAGTGGTCGGACGATTTGACCAGACTTCACCAGGTATCGCGCGCCAGAGTGAACGTCAAAGAAGACTGTATCAAAGGAAGAAACCGCCGACTCTGCAGTTGCCGTCTGCATAAGAGTATTATTAAGAACAGCCTGAGTCGAAAAAAGAACAGTCGTCGATGTGCCATCAAGATCAGCCAACTCCCTGTCGACCGCCGCTTGGTCGTTCACTGAAATAGCCATCGCCGGCGACTGAAGCATTCTGGTCGCGGCAAGCAGCTCAGGGGAAAAGACTGCGGCGGAGGTCACGCGGGAAAAAACCGACACACCGCGTCTGACGTATCTCTGCGTTTCGCGGTAAGGCGGCACCCCACTCGTTCTGATCCTCCGAGGATTGATAATTCTCCCACTCCTGGTCTTCACTGTGCGTCCATTCAAAAAACAATCAACGGCGGTTTCTCCCGAGTTGTAGGCGGCAAGGACCAGATCGAGCCTGCGATCGAAGCGCTTTGTCAGCTCAGAAACATACCGGGCCGCCGCATCGATAGACTGAGCCGCGTCATAGGGGTTCGCGAGCTTAAATCGCCTCGCAGTTGCGGGCATGAACTGCATCAGCCCCCTTGCGCCCTTTGGAGATACCTGATCGGTCCTAAAGCGCGTCTCGAGATAAGCGATGGTCCAAAGCACCCGCGGGTCGACTCCATGTTTTCGCGCTGCGGCGGCAATGAACGGCTCATAAAAAAGCGCTCTTTGGCGCATCCGCGCGCGCGCCCGCAGGCGTGACTGTTGCCGTTTGGCCACACGCCTCGCTTTTTTTCGCTGACCTCCCGCGGCAGGCTTAACATCGGGCCTCTGCTCTCGATGATCCGGTGTTTGCGCCCGCGTTTCAGCCTGCCAAAGCACGGCAATAAGCGCCAACCCAGCCAGATTTAACGGAAAATAATTTTTGGTTTTCATAAAGACCACGGCCTCCACCCAAACCTCTGCATAGGCCGTGCCCAGCGATCTTCTTCATATAACAACATCTCGATTGTCGATTACTCAAACGAAGACAACCGAGCTGGCACAAACTTTGTTTAGGGACCAGGCGACGACCGCACCGGGTCGAGATTTAACCTCGAGCGGTAACGAACAAAGGAATCTGCGAAACAAATTAGATCTCGAAGGAGTTAGAACTATGAAAAGATTTAACATGCAAAGATGGCTGCGTAACCGCGCTGATGACCTGGCTATCGACGAAAGCCTTTTGAAGCAATCACGAACCGCGTGGGCGTCCAAGCGACTTATTCAGGCAAGCATGATTGTGCACGTACTGACACCCGTGCTGGTAATATTCGGCATTATCACGCTTACGGCTCTACCGGTACTCGCGCAAAGTCCAGGCGGCACAATCTTCGGCGGGAACGATCAGACTCTCGGTAATGGGGTTCGCGAAGCCGTCAAGTGGGGTCGAAACCTGCTATTCCTGCTTGGCGTCGGCGGGCTGATGTGGGCGGCGTTCAATTACATGACCGAGAAGAACTGGACCAAGCAGGCCGTAGGCTCGGTGTTCTGCTTCGCCTTTGGCGCCGTCGCAAGTCTGGCGTATTCGTTCTCACAGGGCAACGCCGTCAATCTCGATACTGACCTCGGCAGCTAACGTCAGATCAGAGGCACGTCAGAAGGAAAAGGGCAATGCGACCACGGCCAATACGCTCACAAATCTACCTCCCCGTAGTTCGCTTTGGCGTAGTCGACGCGGACTGGAAATTCGTGATCTTCATCACGCTGCTTTGTTACAGCATTCCCTTTTTCTTCAACCTGCGGGTCCTGAATTTTCCGCTCGAAATCTGGTCGACCATTATCGGCCTGGTAGTAAGCGTCGGATTCTTCAACTTCATTCGCATCGGACGCCGCCCATTCTGGCTCCAACACCAGATCGCCGCACTGACGAAATCATCGCGATTGCGCCATGCACTTCCAAGCGATAAGAAGCAATCGCCCTGGCTATTGAAAGACTAACTCAAGGGAAACTAACGGTGTCAGTCACAACCATTCTATTGTTCAGCCCATTCGTCCTGGTGGCCGCCATGGGCCTGGGAATTGGATTGAAGAGCATTCGCGTGGCCGGTAGAGCAAAAGGCGATCTCTCCAACATTGCTGACGATCCGATCGACGCCACAATCAAACAAGATCGCTCACGCCTCAAACTCCTGGCCCAGCCAGCCGGCCGCAAGCGAGAGTCATCGATTGTTGGATTCCTGGGAGCGTTGCTACGACATACAGACGGAAGCTACACGAAGGCCTATCACGTGCAGCTAAATCCGACTATCTTTCAAAACGAACACTTGATCGAATCGCGCATCAATGAGCTTGCTCGTCTGCTGGCCGCCCAAAAACCTCCTGACACCGTTATTCAATTCCGGCTTTCGACCAGTCCCGATCACGGCCGTGCCATCCACCGCCACTTGCGCACGAAAGACAATGCCGGAACCTTAAACCTCGCAAACCTTTTGCACACAATGGGAGTCTGCTTTTACGAGGATGCCGCCCAAGCGGGACTCTTCCATCAACACACGCTATCGGTCTGGGTGCGCGTTCCCGTAAAGCACCACAACGACGAAAGCCGCCGAGGGCTCGGAACTTTCTTCCCGACTCTCAAGCGCGAGATTACCATTCGAGGGAAACTTGGTTTCATTCGCGCCTTACTCCACACACTCCGCGAGACGACTGGCGACTCGCTTGTTCGTCGGACGATTACTGATGAGCGACATTCTGTCGAAGAAGCCGAAAAAACTTTTCGCCTGATTGAACACCAAAGCCCGTTAAAACTCGTTCCATTTACGCGCGACGAACTCTGGGAAGCGGTCTACCTGGGCCATCGTCAGGATAGCAACATAGTTCCCATACTTCCTGAGGTACCCGGATGCGACATCAGAGATTACCTGTGCGGTGAAACCATCGCTGGCGACGGCTATTTCATTATGCACGGCAAATATCCTGCGGCCGTAATTTCCATGTTCGCGCCGCCTCAGCCTCACATTTTCGCGGACTGCATGCGCTTCCTCACCACCAATGCACAACTGTCTTTCCGTCACACAATCATCACTGAATATGTTTCCCTCGACCATGATAAAGTCCGAAGGCGCCTCGACAAGAGAATTCGGCAAGTCAGCCGCGCCAACAAGACCGGACGGCACGGGAGTTTTGAAGGCCGCAAGGCGATTGACCAACTCGCCAACGTGCGAGAAGCAATAACTGGAGACACAGAAGCCCTGGTTAAGGCTCGTTTTTATGCTATTGTTTACAGCGAACCCGCCACCACGAAACAAGAACTCCTCACTTCATTGCGCAACCTTGATCGCTATTGCGAACAACTGGTAACTGCGATTAGACGAATACCGGGAGCTGAAGCTGCCCGGGAAGAACCGGCAGCGCTTCGCGCCGTTTATCACCGATCGCTCGTTGGCGAACTCAACAAAACCGATTGTGGCCGAGAAATCCTCGAGACAACAGATTCGGTGGCGCCTCTAACCCCCACTGAATCTGCCTGGCCGGGAAGTTCCAGGCCTCACACGATTTGCTCGACACCAACCGGCCACATGGTCGGCTTTGATCTTTACGACCGGACTCTGGTCACCAGCCCATTGGTCCTGCTGATCGCGCAGCCTCGGGGCGGTAAGTCAGTCTTCATGTGTCGGATTATCAACGATGTGCTCGCCACCAAAGCACAAGTGCGGGTTCGCGCGGTCGATTACGGAAAATCCCTCGCGCCGCTAGTCGAAGTCCTTCAAGGTCGTTACCTGCGCTTTGACCAGGGCATCCAGACAATCAACACCTGGGACTACCCCGGCCTCGAAAAAGGTGCGATGCCTGACGATCTCCAAAAGACGTTCGTTGTTACCGACCTAATGCATCTGTCGCGTGCGACTGACACTGTTGCCGAAGACATCCTCATGCTCCTGGTCAACGAGGTCTACAAAAACCAGGTTCCGCGGAATCAACTCGGTCGCCCCAAGCACGAACCAAGACTGTCACACCTATTGGATCTACTAAGAATTGCGCCTTTCAAAGAAGCGGTAGCCAGAGAACGCGCGGAAACCCTGAGAATCTCACTCGAGTCCTTCCGTAACGATCCGTGGATCGATGCGCCCACGCACGAAGATTTTCTGGCCGACTCCAGACTGGACGTCTACGAAATAGATTCACTGGTAAACCTCCCCGACCGAGTGCGTGAATCGATGGCCTTTCGCATTGCCGCGCACGTCATGCGCTCCATCGGCCATCAAAACATCGACGGCACCCGTTCACCCGTGTTACTGGCATTCGATGAAATGTGGGAAATCGTAAAGCGCTACCCTCTGATTCTCGATGTCATCGAACGTGCCGCCCGCACTGGCGGCAAAGAAAACGCTGTCACCCTGCTCGCCTCCCACGCTTACGAAGACTTTACTGGTAGTGCCGACGTCCCCAATCCAATCGGCATCGCCCTGGCTAAAACTGCCGGCGTTAAACTCATCGGGAAACAGGTCGGTGACTACTCCCGCCTGATCGAAGACACCGGGCTTGCCCCCGCCGCGCAGGCTTGCATTGAGGGGATCAAAAACGTACCCGGTGAATACGCTCAATTTCTCGGCGTCTTTGGCGCGGGATACGACAAAGTAGTCGAAATGCTGCAGGTCGATCTTTCTCCCAGCGAGCTCTGGACCTTCACCACCAATCCGGACGAAAGAAACGCCCGCGCGCGCGTCGGTTCACTCAAACCTGGCTGGCCCATGGCGGTCATCATCACTTGGTTGGCTCAGAACTATCCGCGCGGGCTTACGGCTCAGGGATTAACACACATAGACGAATCGCTGCTTTTAGCAGACGTGATTGCAGCTTAATCGAAAGAGGAAGGAAGAAATGAAACTGCGAAGCTACACCAAATATGCTCTTATCAGCCTTCTCTTAGGTCTTATTCTCACGCCCGGCTTCATATGGCCGCCAGCGGCAAGAGCACAGTGGGCGGTATTCGACGCTTCGAACTATGCAGCCAAGCTCGAAGAGATACAGCGTGAACTGGATCGTTGGCTGAAAACTGTAGAGCACTACTCCAGGATGTACGACAAAGCCGTCCAACAGTTAACCAGTCTCAGCGGCATATTGAAGACTGTAGATCAGCAGCTCGCGCGTAATAAACAACTAGTCGCGTCAGTAGCCGCGATTGGCAAAGCAGTACGACAAATTTATCAGTTGAAGCGCCAAATCGAGAACATGGTCCAGTGCCGCATTCGCGCTGTAAGATCGCTGGACTCCCGACTGAAAGAAGGAATATTCAACCCCCAACAAGACTTGCAAGATCTCGAAGAGTACCTGAGAGACTCAATCGGCCGCTCCAGCCAGGATACCATCGCGAACATCGAGCGCCTCGCAAATGCGGACAATGAATTCGAGCGTTTACGTTACGAACTGCAACTCGCCTACGGCCGGCTCGCTGAGGCTGAGGCGGCTTTAAAGGAGTTCGAAAAAATGGTCGACGCCGAACTCGCCAAACCCGAGCACGAGCGCTACAACCTGGGCGTGCTGCAAAGTCAAATAGGCGCCACCAAAATCCAGATCGAACAAATCAAGACCCAGATTAACGACCTCACAGAAAAGATCGCCGCCAGGATGAAACAATACGGCATCCGCCTCAGCATCAGGGCCGACTACGGTCAGCTCGTACACAACACCACTGATGCGTGGAAATCAACTGTCCCTGTACGTCAAGACATCCTGAAAACAATCGACGAAACATTTGAAAAGGACGAGGGCATTGACGACGATCCGGCAGACGGACTTCCCTAAAAACTAAGAACGGGTCTCTTACCTACTTTAAACAACGGCAATTACACGCGCGCGAAAAGGATGGGGTCAATGAAACAGCTACATCTGTATCATAAACACGGATTGGCAAAACTGCGCCGCGCTCTGCTTGTCACCATCATCGGATTGATCTTCCTCGGCGTGGCGCCAACATCTTCGCCGACCTTTGCCCAGACTCCCTCAGCCACGCCCCTACCCAGCCCGTCATGGGAAGCCGGCCTGCCCAGCGCCCAAATGAGCCAGCTTCTCGATCAAGTGCGCGAACTCGTTCCCTATCTCCGGAGACAAATAGAAAGGCCGCTACTTAAGAAGTTCGAGATCCTCGCGATGATCCTCGGCAGTCTGGTGCTGCTGTTTTCCTTCATCCGCACCATCCGCGAAAACGATGGCGCTTCCAAGGAACTCTATTACTGGTTCGGCCGGGCCGTTATTTTTATGACTTTCTTTGCTATCGCCCCTTCGATAATCAGTACGCTCTATAAGATCGGCCGCACCCTGACAATCCCAATCGAAGGCCAGCTCGAGGAGAAGCGCGTCGCCTTCAACGACGCTTATTACGAATTCGTGCACGGAACCTTCATCGTTAGAGACGACAAGCAGATTATCATCGACCCAATCTATCTCAATCCTGGTAATGAAGGATGGGTTGGCGTACTTACCGACCAAGAGGCTATCGACGGAAAGCTAAACGGCATTAAGGCCATGGAAAACGCAGCCGACCTGACTTCCTGGTCCATGCCAAAACTATTCTTTGGTCTGAACGTCTCGCGCGGCATTCTCCAAGCGGGAGAGATCTTTCTGCTGTTACTCGGCGGCTTTGTGATGGTAGGCCTGCGCCTGGCGGCGCCATTCATGGTAGCGGTCGGCATAGACAAAAAACTGGCCGAACGAATTACCTATCCTTACGTCTGGGGCACAGTAGTCTTTACCCTTATCTTCCCCATCGTACGCGACATTCTCACTTACATAGCGTATACCGCAGGCAGTTTCGGGCTCATGCTCTACAAAGGGCAGGCGATCTATACGATTGACGAAAAAACCGCAGAGCTGATCAAGACCAACCCCTACGACCCAACTCTGGTGATCATCATGACACTTGTGATCATGACTATCACCGGTCTAATGCTCTGGCTTTCACCTTACCTTGCCTATCGCATCGCCACTGGACAGGTCTTTGAAGCGGTATCCTCAACTGCGTCCGGCTGGATGGCCGCAATCGTTGGCTCAGCAATCGAATTCGCCGGACTGAAGGCCGGTGCTTCACTGCAACGGCAGGCGGAAAACACGCAAACGCAGGGCGCGTATCAAGCCGAATTAACCAGGGCTAAAGGAACGTTCGAGGTCTCAAATCTCGGCGCGCAGGCTCGAAAAGTGTCCGCGCTGGCCAACATCGAGGGATCCAGGCAAGCAGCTTTGGGGGCAATCTTCGGAAACGCCGCGACCGCCCGGGGCATGGCCCAGACAACTCAAAACTTCACAATTGCTGCCGCTCGCGCACAGGTAGGAGACAGCAATCGCCAACTCTTTAGCCGGGCAGACCAGGCCGTAAGGCAAGCAGAGATCTCGCAAAGCTCTGAATCCATTCGCATCGCAGGAGAATCGTATGCCCGCAAGGAAGAGATCGTCGGGAAATATATAACAGCAATCCCATACGTCGGAGTGATACCGTCAGCCGAACAAGACGGCTTCGCCAACACGGATCGAACCCGAGCAAATAATGCGGCTAACAACTGGTATGCATGGCGAACGCAGCAAAACGAAATGCGCACAGCCGGGGAAGTTTTCCTGAGCCAGCAAATGTACCAAAGCGACATCGAAACGGCCGCGCAAGAACAATACGCAGGAAACGTCGCCGCAATTGATCAAGGCGCCGGCATCGCCGCCGGTGGGGCTAATCGCAGCGCTGCGATTTCAGCAGGCGGAGTGAACCAAGCCTACGGACTCGAACTTGAAGGAAATAGGATTCAGTTCAACGCCACGAACACAGCCGCTGGCCAAATCAAAGATGCCAACCTCGAAGCCTCCCGCATGCGCGAACTCTCAACGATCATCAGCGGCCTGGCCAGGGATATGGACCGCCGCATCGAGGAAGGAATGCGACAACGCTATTGAAAAGCTCAGCAGGCGACGGACTTACTTTGCTGGCTGAAATGCCGAGCCTCCCATGGGCCTCTCAACATCGGCAACTGAGAAGCAGACAAAGGGCGGAAACCGATCACTTACCACGCCGCCAACCGACTCGCCCGTACAGATGGAAGTCAGAAACGTCATGTCACCCACAATCGAGGAAGTGAAAATCAGCAGTGCGGCACTTGGTCTTAATGCTCAAAAGGTCGCGTCCAAGCGCTATTCTCTCAAAGACCAGCAAGGTAATCCTATCGAAGACTGGCCGGCAATTGTCTGGCGCGTTGTAAACCACATTGCAGCCGCGGAAAACGATTCTTCTGAACGTCAAGACTTCTTCGAGCAGATGTCTCAAATCATGCTCGCCCGCGAATTCTTGCCCAACACTCCCTGCCTCGTTAACGCTGGTCGCGCCAACGGTCAGCTTGCCGCCTGCTTTGTCCTCGAAGTGCCCGATTCAATTGAAGGCATCATGGAGCACGCCAAGACGACGGCCATCATTCACCAGACGGGCGGCGGTACCGGCATGAGTTACGAATTCCTGCGTCCGGCGGGTGCGATCGTCAACTCCACCCGCGGCGATGCTTCCGGACCGGTATCTTTCATGAGTGTCGTGAACCAAATAACGGACGTGGTCAAACAGGGCGGCGTACGACGCGGCGCCAACATGGGTATGATGCGCGTCACTCATCCCGACATTCTGCGTTTCATTCACGCCAAGAACGATCAGGCCACCCTGGTCAATTTCAATATCTCGGTCAACGTCACGGATGACTTTCTTAAAGCCGTCGACAATCGCGAATGGTTCCATCTCTCCTTTGGCGAACAAGCGTGGACGAAACCAATCTTCGATCCGGTCACCCAGAATGCCTACGCTGTCTATTACGACAAGCGCGATTACAACACCGCCATGGCCCACACGCGGCTAGAGCTGGTTACTTTCTGTGATCGCGAGGCCTTCACTTCACGTGATGTTAACGACTTTGTGAAAGTAGATCCTCCCACTCCCGGAATGATCTACGCTCCCGACATCTGGAACCGCATCATCGCTTCCGCGCACAAATACGCCGAACCAGGCGTCGCCTTCATTGACGAAGTCAACCGGCACAACCATCTGATGAACTCGATGGGGCCGATCTTTTCCTGCAACCCCTGCGGCGAACAGTTTCTCCACGCCAACAACTCCTGCAACCTCGGCTCAATCGACGTCAGCAAGTTCTACGATCCCGAAAACCGCAGCCGTCGCAACATCAACTGGAACCACTTGCGCCACGTGGTTCACTTCAGCACGCAGTTTCTGGATAACGTAATTGACACGTGCGCCTGGCCACTGCCGCAAATCGAAGACACCGTGAAGCGCACCCGGCCAGTGGGCCTCGGGATCATGGGCTTCGCCGATCTCTGTCTCAAACTTCGGATTAGCTATGGCTCGCAAGAATGCTGCGACCTGATGGACGAGGTGATGCGCTTTATCCGGCGCGAAGCATGGATCAAGAGCCTCGAGCTTGGCGCTGCAAAAGGAGTCTTTCCCGAATTTGAAGCCAACTCCGAAGCATACAGTGCTTTCATATACGAAACCCTTAACATTCCGCGCAGCATTCCGCTCACTCCCCGCAACTACGAAACGACCACTTGCGCACCCACCGGCACTATCTCCCTGGTAGCTGAGACGTCCAGTGGCATCGAACCTAACTTCTCCTGGGCTTTTGTGCGCAAGGACACCATCGGCACCCGCACTTATGTACATCCGCTCGCGGCCGAAGCCCTGGGTCTCACCTTCGACCAAACCAGCCAGGAATCGATCAACGCGGCAGCAGCTTACGTCGTTAAACACGAAAGCGAACTGCCGCCACACTTCATCTCAGCTTTGTCGATCAGTTCGGAACAGCATGTCCGGGTCCTCGCGGCCGCACAACGAAACGTCGATAATTCCGTTTCCAAAACCTGCAACGGATCCAAGACCGACACGGTCGAATCAGTTGCTGAACTCTACCGCCTCGCCCGCGAACTCGGCTGCAAAGCTGTCAGCTACTACCGCGACGGCTCCCGCGACGATCAGGTTTTGACCACGATAACCGAAACCAAACCACCTGCGATTTCAGTCGAACCACGTGAACCTGTAACAACCGAACCACCGGCGCCACTCCCTGAAACCGAACGCGCTCCCGATCGCGAAGACCGGCCCAGGGAACTGCTGGGCGCTACCTGGCAAATCCCCTTCGAAGGTCAAAATCTCTATGTGACCGTCAATCACGACAACCATCACATCATGGAAATTTTCGTCAATGGTCCGATTTCCGGAAGCGTCGGCAAACTCGCTTCCAAGATGCTGCGAGGAGGCTTTCACGCAATGGAAGTTGCCCGCACCCTGGACACTACCACGGGCATCCATGCCATCTGGTTCAACCAACGCCTGCTTACTTCCCCCGAGCAGGCAGTCGCCGAATGCATCTTGATCACGCATCGCCGACTGAGCAGACAGCCTGAGTCTCCTCGAGCAGCGAAGACGAGCGATAGCAAAAATCAGCGGGCTTCTTCAACAAGCCCTCGCAAAGAATGCCCGGAATGCCATGGCCCAATGCGCCGTGCCGACGGCTGTGACATCTGCGAACATTGCAACTATTCGAAATGTTTCTAAACAACCTGCGGGACACGCAGTGACTAAACCAACAGAATTTCGATCAACCGATTTTTAGTTCATAACTCTACCTCATGCCAGCTCTTAAGACAGCCAGGAAGCTATCCAAGCCTCGCAACGCTCCAGCGCGGCGCCAACTCGTGTCAGGCGGCTTCCGCAGAGTCACCACCAAGCGCCCCTGCCTCATCTGCCATAAAACAGACTGGTGTGGCTACTCGACCGACGAGCGCACTTCCATCTGCATGCGCGTCAGCAATGGCGCTAAAGGCACGGCTCGTAACGGGGGCAATGTTCACGTTCATAACGACGTTCTAGTAACCAGCCGCCCACGAAAGAAAACTCAGCCCCCTCTGCCTTCAATCAAAATCGCTGCAATCGACATCCGCGACGCTGTTTATCGCGAACTCATTCGCATCTCCCCAGCGCAGAAATACTATCCTTATCTCGTAGACGGCCCAGACGGACTGCTATCGAGAGGACTGCTTGAAAGAGAAACACACAACTACGGCGCTCTGCCTCCCACGCAGAAAGAACGCGCGCAACTTGCCCACCAACTGCGGCAGTTCGTTATTGACAGGTTTCCCGAATACGGACGCCACTACTCCTACGCCGGCGTCGTTGGCATACCCGGGTTTTGGCAGGACGCTAACGGCATCGTTCAATTGTGGAAACCCCGCGAATACAAGATGCCTTTGCTCGTCATTCCATACAAAGACAATCGCGGCCGCATTCAGGGCTGCCAGCTTCGACTTCACAAAGGCGACATTTCGGAAGGAGAGAAGCGATATCGCTGGCTGGCATCGCCACTCGAGCGCCGCGGTTGTAGCTCCGGCACTCCTATTCATTTCACTTTCAGTCCGTCAACTCTCTTCCCTGGTAAAACCGTGCTCATTACCGAAGGCGCCCTGAAAGCAGAAACACTCGTCAGCCTCAGGCCACAAGTCCGCGCCATCGCCACTAGCGGCGTCAGCTGTTCACACGCAGAAATCGTCGAAGCGGCCAGCACCTACAACGCGTTGATTGCTTTTGACTCGGACCACAAAACCAACCCAGCCGTATGCCGGCAACTCGCCAGGCTGATCGCTGCCAGAGAACAAGATGCAGCAAACCGCAATCTGTCCACCACGACTAGAATGGTTTTTTGGGAAGGATATAAAGGAATAGACGACGCCGCTAAAGCAGAAAACGTGACCTTTACCACACTCACAATCCCTGAGTGGTTTGCAACTCTGGCCGGCGAACCCTTGGAAGAAGTGAAAAAGATCTGGAACGAAACTCGATACCAACCCACATCGGTGCTCAGCTAACGTTCGAACTGTTCTTGAGCCATCACTGAAGCTCGCCGCGACACCAACGTCATCCTTCAATCTCTCGACGCTGCCAAAAAGGCAACAAGCCTCTTGGTTAATTCTTTGCCTCGTCATCCGTTGTCGAAATTCCTTAACAAAAACGAGGAAAATTCGCGCCACTAACGGCTACCAAATATGGCACAACATGTGCTTCTAACAGGCTCGCCAGAGACGCGGCTTTATACACCGTGCCGCGAAACAGGGATACGAGTCAATCCACAAGCCCGTCTGACCCATGAGCCTAATAAGAAAGAAGACCCGCATTGACGCCAAACAAGTCGCCGAGATTATCGGCTGCTCCCGAAAAACCGTACTCAATGGCGGGGCTGGGACATCACATCTCACCCGGATACGTAATGGTTCTCGCCAGGTACGTTTCATCCTTGAGGAAGTAGAGGCACTCGCCGAAAAGCAAGAGAAGCGCGCACAACGATGAACGTTTGACCCCACATACCAACAAGACGCACATGGACAGCACCAGACGCTAACATTATAATTTCCGCTCTACCGCTCACCTTAAAAATAGCTGCGAATAATGAAGGAAATAGCGAAGCCAATACGCCTTCGAAAAACGCTCGCAGCCTGGCGAGAGGAAATCATAGTGAAAAACTTCTATCAGTACACTGGCCCAGGCGGTCAAACTCTCCACGGTTACGAACGCCAATACAAAGGTTCCAAGCTCCGGAAGAAGGGTTTCGTCACAAAGAGCGATGCCGAAAAACATCTCCGGCAAGCCATGAATGACATTGACGCGCAAGAACGAGGAGAAGTCCGCTGTAGACCAACCACCGCACAAGAAGCCCTTAAAATTTATCGCCGCAACTTAGACGTGCGAGCACGAGACAAAAACTATCAGTACGCGCACAACGTTAAATCTAACTGCAGAGTCCTTCAAGAATTTGTAGATCATTTCGGGCCTAATCGCCTTATTCGTGAGTGCACCGAGACAGACCTTCGCGAGTTTTATCAAATACTGTGCTTCCGACCAACCCTCAATAGAAACAGCGCTGGTGTTTTCGTAGGCCGCATTCAGGGAATGCTCAAGGCCGCACAAAAGGCAAAACCGGATCTCGTTAACTGGCTGCGCCCCACACTGAAGGTTAATCGAAAACCTGAATTCGAACGCCGCGTTGTTGAAGATTGGGAATACAGCGCCCTTGTCAAGACATTGCTCAATCCTCCACTCGCACCATCTCGACGAGCCGAACGCAACGCACTATGGCGCGAGGCTGGGGACGTAGTACAACTCTTACGGATGACCGGCGCGCGCTTCAACGAACTCCTGCGCATAAAGCTGGATCAATTCATGTGGACAAAAGGCAAAGTCAAACTCTACGCCTCAAAAACGGAAAATGAGCGCGAGTTGCCAATCTGGAACTGCATTCGAGACGTCGTACAACTACGCATATCTGAAGGGCTCACTGACGGCGAATACCTTTTCCCCAAGGCAAGGGTCAAGACTTTCGACAACGCGATTGCACGCGCTTGCCGCAAAGCCGCGAAGCTTGCAAAGATCAACTACGGCCAAGCCAACGGATTCACCTGCCACAGTTTTCGGCATACCTTTGTTACTGACCTGATGGAGGTCACCGGCAACGACGTCGCCTTGGTGATGTCATACAGCGGACACCGCTCGATGGAGTCCTTTAAAATCTACCTGCACCCGACCAAACAAGGGAGTATACTTGCTAACCAACGCATGAACAGCGTTGGGGACTTCTTGGGGACTTTTTCGGGAACAGAGGGAACACAGGGAACTGAGGGAACACAAAGCGAGTCTGCTAAATCATTGGAAATCAAGCAAGTTGCGTCGTAGCATAAACTTAGTTAAAAATACTGCCCGCTTAGCTCAGC
>Ga0187893_10005656_pt1 | contig 22175 bp, 23 predicted proteins | sample MA1701074metaG_FD_139574 | JGI IMG/M metagenome (GOLD analysis project Ga0187893, IMG submission 139574) | White microbial mat communities from a basaltic lava cave in the Kipuka Kanohina Cave System on the Island of Hawaii, USA - MA170107-4 metaG ...
ACCTGCGGCTCCGGATCGCTGCTCCTGAAAGTCGGCGACGAGGCCGGGACGCCGGTCACGCTTGAAGGGCAGGAGAAGGATGCCGCGACCAGCGGCCTCGCGCGCATGAACATGATCCTGCACGACAAGCCCACGGCCTTGATCGTGCAGGGCAACACGCTGGCCGATCCGAAATTCAAAATTGGCGACCAGCTCAAGCAATACGACTACGTGGTCGCCAATCCGCCGTTCTCCGACAAGCGCTGGAGCAACGGCATCGATCCGTTGCACGACCCCTACGACCGCTTCCAGCCCTTCGGCACGCCGCCCGCGAAGCAGGGCGACTACGCCTACCTGCTGCACATCGTGCGATCGCTCAAGAGCACGGGCAAGGGCGCGTGCATCCTGCCGCACGGCGTCCTATTCCGCGGCAATGCCGAGGCCGACATCCGCCGCGCGCTCGTGCGCAAGGGCTACATCAAGGGCATCATCGGCCTGCCCGCAAACCTCTTCTACGGCACCGGTATTCCCGCCTGCATCGTCGTCATCGACAAGGCGGACGCCCAGGCCCGCAAGGGCATCTTCATGATCGACGCCAGCGGCGGCTTCATGAAGGACGGTCCCAAGAACCGCCTGCGCGCGATGGACATCCACAGGATCGTGGACGCCTTCGACAAGCGGCTCGACGTCCCGAAGTACGCGCGCATGGTCCCCCTCGCGGAGATCGAGAAGAACGAGTTCAACCTCAACCTGCCGCGCTACATCGACAGCCAGACCCCCGAAGACTTGCAGGACATCGCCGGCCACCTGCAGGGCGGCATCCCTGCCGCCGATATCGACGCGCTGGAACGCTACTGGGCTGTCTGCCCGAAACTGCGCAACGCCCTCTTCAAGAAGCGCCGCCCCAGCTACCTCGATCTCGCCGTGGAGAAGGCGGCCATCAAGCCCGCCATCTACGAGCACCCCGAGTTCGCTGCCTTCATCGCCGGCATGAACGCGCACTTCGATGACTGGCGCAAGAAGAGCGCCGCCGCGCTCAAGGTCCTGAAGGCCGGCTGCCATCCCAAGGAAGTCATCGGCAAGCTTTCCGAGAGCCTGCTCGCCCACTACGCCGGCATGGCGCTTATCGACCCCTACGACGTCTACCAGCACCTCATGAACTACTGGGCCGCGACCATGCAGGACGACGTCTACCTCATCGCCGCCGACGGCTGGAAGGCCGAGACCAGCCGCATCATCGAGAAGGACAAGAAGGGCAGGGAAAAGGACAAAGGCTGGACCTGCGACCTCATCCCCAAGCCCCTCATCGTCGCCCGCTACTTCGCCAAGGATCAGGCTGCCATCGACCAGCTCGCCGCCGACCTGGAAGGCGTCACCGCCCGCCTCGCCGAGATAGAAGAGGAACACGGCAGCGAAGAAGGCGCCTTCGCCGAACTCGACAAAGTGAACAAAGCCAACGTCGCCGCGCGCCTGAAGGAAATCAAGGGCGACAAGGACGCGAAGGGCGAATCCGACGTCCTCAGCGAGTGGGTGAAGCTCAACGACGAAGAATCCGACCTCAAGAAGCGTCTCAAAGACGCCGAAGCCGCCCTCGACGCGCAGGCCTACGCGAAATATCCCACGCTCACTGAGTCCGAAATCAAGTCACTGGCGGTCGACGATAAATGGCTCGCCGCCCTCGATGCCGCCATCCATGGCGAAATGGACCGCGTGAGCCAACAACTCACCCAGCGCGTGAAGGAACTCGTCGAGCGCTACGAAACCCCGCTGCCTCAGGTGACGAGACGAGCGACTGAGCTCGAAGCGAAGGTAACCCGCCATCTGGAAAAGATGGGATTCGCTTGGAAGTGAAGGAACCCAGCACGAAATATCTCGCTCGGCCTCGCTTCAAGCAGACCGAAATAGGAGAAGTTCCGGAGGATTGGGAGGTTGTGCCGCTTGGTCGGTTAATTACTTCTGTTGAATATGGCTCCTCAGCAAAGTCCAACGTAGCTGGCCACACGCCCGTCCTCCGGATGGGAAACCTCCAAGGTGGGACGATTGATTGGACCGATCTCGTATTTACTGACGATGAGCCTGAGATCAGAAAATATTCGCTGACTGCAGGGGACGTTCTGTTCAATCGGACAAACACGATTGATCTTGTTGGCAAGACGGCAATCTACACAGGGGAGCGCCCAGCCATTTTTGCCGGGTACCTGATTCGGATCAATGCGGACAAAGCGGTGCTGGACTCCAAGTTCCTCAACTACGTCCTCAATGCCGAGTTCTCAAGGAAACATAGCGCGAAGGTCCTGAGCGTCGCTGTTGGGCAGGCCAACATCAATGGTCAGAAGGTGAAGTCGTATCCAGTTCCTCTCCCGCCCGCCAAAGCCGAACAAGAAGCAATCGCCGAGGCATTGAGCGATGCCGATGCCCTCATCGCATCCCTAGACCAACTCCTCGCCAAGAAGCGCCAGATCAAGCAAGGTGCCATGCAGGAATTGCTCACCGGCAAGAAGCGACTGCCGGGGTTTAGCGGGAAGTGGGAGGTGAAGCGGTTGGGAGATGTTATCGAAAAATTTATTGGAGGTGGCACGCCTAGCCGGGCAAACCCGCAATATTGGGGAAGCGAGATTCCATGGGTGACCGTGAAAGACTTCGCGACATTTAGCCCTCGCCATTCACAGGAGGCGATTACGAGATTGGGTCTAGAAAACAGCGCATCGCATTTAGTTCCGGCCGGAACGCTAGTCACCGCAACCAGGATGGCGCTCGGCAAAGCTGTCATCTATGAGGTCGACGTTGCAATTAACCAAGACCTCAAGGCTCTCTTCCCAAAAGCAGATTTGGCGAATCAATATCTCCGTTTCTGGTTTCAGTACCACGGTCATTCAATTGATGATCTCGGCAGCGGCAGCACCGTGAAGGGCGTATCTCTGTCTGATCTCAAGAGAATCGAATTCCAACTTCCGCCCCGTCGCGAGCAAATTGCCATCGCCACCACCCTCTCCGACATGGACGCTGAGATCGCCGTGTTGGAAGGGAAACTCGCCAAAGCTCGCGAGATCAAGCAGGGCATGATGCAGGAGTTGCTTACTGGAAAGATTAGATTGCTGTGAGCGAGTCCTACACGATGGAGGAACATCAGCATCGCCTTGCCGCGTGGGCAGCGGGGCGAGCTGCCTCCGTCAAGGGATGCCGATTCAAGGTTCTGCAGGCCAAGGCCATTCTTGAGGCTGTTGGCTTTGACGCATCATTTTCAAGTGCTGCCAGGCTCCCGGCTCCCGCCGAGCTGGATCGAATGCACAGGGAATGGCGCAATGCGGTGATTCGCGCAGCCGGCCAGGAGGGGGTCACGGCTACACACGGCGTGGCGGCAAAGCTCATCAACTGCTATGTGAAGGTGCGTTTGGTGTGCGCTGGGCACCACGAGGATGCGCGAGTGAAAGCGATGCACCCGCCGATTGACGAGGTTCTCCTTAGGCGCTTGGTAAAGTTGAATGTGGGCGGCTATGAGGGGCAATGGAAAAAGGCCAGGGAGATTCGCTGGTCGAAGTTCAACTCCGCCCAATACGAGAAGGTTATTGGCCTAATCCGTATGGCGTTGCCTGGCCGGCCACTCTGGATGATCGAAGAGCATTGGGCGGGTCATCAATGAATAACGTCGGTCAGCCAGAGCGCGCCACGCAGAATCGTGTCGTCGCGCTGTTCCGCGATGAACTGGGGTACCGTTTTCTCGGCGACTGGACCGACCGCGAAGGCAACAGCAACATCGAGGAAGGTCTGCTCTCTGACTGGCTGACAAAGAGTAGTAGCACGCCGGAGCAGATCGGCGTTGCACTGCACAAGCTGCGCACGGAGGCGACGAACCACAGCCGGACGCTCTACGGGAACAATCAGGCGGTCTACAACCTGCTGCGCTACGGGGTGCCGGTGAAGGTAGAGGCGGGGAAGGTGACGGAGACGGTTCACCTGATCGACTGGAAGCATCCCGAGAAGAATGACTTTGCGATTGCCGAGGAGGTGACGCTCGCGGGGAATCACGAGCGGCGGCCGGATCTGGTGCTCTACGTCAATGGCATCGCAGTCGGGGTACTGGAGCTGAAGAACAGCCGCGTCAGCATCGGCGACGGGATCCGGCAGTGCCTGTCGAACCAGACGCCGATGTTCCACGAGTGGTTCTTCAGCACGGTGCAGTTCATTTTCGCGGGCAACGACTCGGAGGGGCTGCAATACGGCGCGATCGGCACGCCGGAGAAGTATTTCCTGAAGTGGAAGGAGGACGAGCAGGACAACAGCCGCTTCAAGCTCGACAAGTACCTGCTTAAGATGTGCGAGAAGCGGCGGCTGCTGGAGCTGATGCACGACTTCGTGGTGTTCGACGGCGGGGTGAAGAAGCTGCCGCGGGCGCACCAGTATTTCGGCGTCAAAGCCGCGCAGGCGCATGCGCGGGAGAAGAAGGGCGGAATCATCTGGCACACGCAGGGCAGCGGCAAGAGCATCGTGATGGTGCTCCTCGCGAAGTGGATCCTGGAGAACAACCCCAACGCCCGCGTCGCGATCATCACGGACCGCGACGAGCTGGACAAGCAGATCGAGCGCGTGTTCACGGAGTCGGGCGAGGCGATCAAGCGCACCAGCAGCGGCCGCGATCTGATGAACCAGCTCGGGCAGGCGAAGCCGCGGCTACTGTGTTCGCTCGTGCACAAGTTTGGCCGCCGGGACGTGGACGATTTTGAGGCGTTCATCAAGGAGCTGGAGGCGCAGCCCAGCCCGACGGTGGGCGAGGTGTTCGTGTTCGTGGACGAGTGCCACCGCACGCAGAGCGGGAAGCTCCACCGCGTGATGAAGGCGATGATGCCCAACGCGGTCTTCGTGGGCTTCACAGGCACGCCGCTGCTGGCGAAGGACAAGGCGACGAGCCTGGAGGTCTTCGGCGGCTACATCCACACCTACAAGTTCAGCGAAGGCGTCGAGGATGGGGTGGTGCTGGATCTCCTCTACGAGGCGCGGGACATCGACCAGCACCTCGGCTCGCAGGACAAGATCGATGCCTGGTTCGAGGCGAAGACCAAGGGGCTCAACGACTGGCAGAAGGACGAGCTGAAGAAGGCCTGGGGCACGATGCAGAAGGTGTTGAGCTCCAAGTCCCGCATGGACCGGGTGGTGAGCGACATCGTGTTCGACTTCAGCGTGAAGCCGCGCTTGTCCAGCGAGCGCGGCAACGCGATCCTGGTGGCCTCCAGCATCTACGACGCTTGCAAGTACTTCACCCTGTTTCAGAAGACTCCGTTCAAGGGCAAGTGCGCGGTGATCACGTCCTACAACCCGCTGGCGAAGGACGTGACGCTGGAAGAGACCGGGGCGAACACCGAGACCGAAAAGCAGTTCATCTTCAATGCCTATACCGAGCTGCTGGAAGACGTCGAGGCCAAGCCGGGGATGAACAAGACCGAGACCTACGAGGAGCGGGCGAAAGCGCTCTTCACCAAGGAGCCGGCGAACATGAAGCTGCTGGTGGTGGTGGACAAGCTGCTCACCGGCTTCGATGCGCCGCCCTGCACGTATCTCTACATCGACAAGTCGATGCAGGACCACGGCCTCTTCCAGGCCATCTGCCGCACCAACCGGCTGGACGGCGAGGACAAGGACTTCGGCTACATCGTCGATTACAAGGATCTCTTCAAAAAGGTCGAGAACGCGATCGCCGTCTACACCTCGGAGCTCGACCGCAGCGCGGGCGGCGCCGATCCGGAGGTGCTGCTGCAGGATCGCCTCAAGAAGGGGAAGGAGCGCCTCGACGGCGCGCTGGAAGCCCTCGCCCTGCTGTGCGAGCCGGTCGAGCCGCCCCGGGGCGAGCTGGAACACATCCGCTACTTCTGCGGCAACACCGAGATCAAGACCGACCTGGAGGAACGCGAGCCGCAGCGCTCCGCGCTTTACAAGGCTACGGTGGCGCTGGTGCGCGCCTACGCGAACGTGGCGGACGAGCTGGACCGCGCAGGCTACGACGCCGCCGGCGTCGCGCGCATCAAGGATCGCCTCAAGCATTTTCTGGACGTGCGCGAAATCGTCCGCAAGGCGAGCGGCGAGAGTCTGGACCTCAAGGCCTACGAGGCCGATATGCGCCACCTGATCGACACTTACATCGAGGCCGACGAGCCGAGGAAGATCTCGCCCTTCGACGGCATGGGTCTGCTGGAGCTGATCGTGAAGAGCGGCATCGCCGATGCCATCGCCAAGCAGCTCAGCGGGCTGAAGGGCAATAGGAATGCCATCGCCGAGACCATTGAAAACAACGTCCGACGCAAGATCATCCAAGAGCAGCTCACCGACCCGGCCTACTACGAAAAGATGTCGGCGCTGCTCGATGAAATCATCGCGGCACGGAAAGCCAAGGCCATCGAGTACGAGGAGTATCTGAAGCGCGTCGCGGAACTGGCGCGCAGGGTGGAGGCAGGGCTGGCGGATGACACGCCGGAGCCATTGAAGCGCAGTTCTGCGCTCCGTGCGCTTTATAACAACCTGCTCAAGGCGGGTGGAGCGGCCGTGCCGGGAGCTCAGGCTGCCAATCCGGGAGCCGAATACACCGGAACAAGCGACAGGAGTCTGCGCCTTGCCATGGACATCGATGAAGCAATCAAGAGAGTGCGGCCGGACGGGTGGCGCGGCGTGCAGGCCCGCGAGCAGGTCATCAAGGCCGAGTTGTACAAATTCGTGAACGATGTGGCTGAGGTCGAGCGCCTTTTCCTGATCGTCAAAGCGCAGCGCGAATACTGATGGCGTCGCAGATCAAGCTGGGCGACATCGCGGTAGACGTGGTTCAGAAGGACATCAAGAACGTCCATCTGAGCGTCCATCCGCCGACGGGCCGGGTTCGTATCTCGGCGCCGTCACGCATGAAGATGGACACCATCCGCGTGTTCGCGATCTCCAAGCTCGCCTGGATTCGGCAGCAACAAAAGAAGCTACGAGATCAGCTGCGCGAGCCTGAACGGGAATACGTTGACAGGGAGAGCCACTACGTATGGGGCCGCCGGTATCTTCTTGAAGTCGCTGAGAACGAGGGTGAGCCATTCGTTGTACTCACTCACCGCCGCATGATTCTCGGGGTGCGTCCAGGCACTCGTCGAGCGGGGAGAGACGCAACTCTTGCGCGATGGTATCGGGAGCTTGTCAGGTCGGAGATGCCTACACTGATCGCCAGATGGGAACCGTTGCTCGGGACCAGGGTAAAGCAGGTGTTCGTTCAGGAGATGAAAACCAAGTGGGGCAGCTGCAATCCTCTATCGCGAACGATTCGATTGAACACCGAGTTGGCAAAGAAGCCCAGGGACTGCCTCGACTACATAGTGCTGCACGAAATGATCCACCTCTTCGAGCGAAAGCATGGCGCACGCTTTGTGACGTTGATGGACAAGTTTATGCCGCGTTGGCAGTTTGTTCGGGCAAAGCTAAACAGATTGCCCGTTGCACACACGGATTGGGAATATTGAACGCCCAAGGGAATCTCCGTCGGCCGAAGCAGGCGCCTCCGCGATGGCGAGCTTGCGCACGTCCGCGTCGCCGAGCGGGTCGTCGCGTAGGTTCTGCGCGTCGTGCTCGACGATAGGGAGGTCGCCGGACGGTCCCTTCGAGCGCGTGTGTATAGTGGGGAGCAGTAGCCGAAAGTGAGGATATCCTTCACTCATGCTATTCCTCGTTATCAGCAGCCCGCGCCCAGAGCGACCGTCCACGGTAGCTGCCAGCCGGCAGGCGTATTGGCGCTGGATCGCGCCCAAGCTCAAGTCGAAGAAGGCGCTGTTCGCGCATCCGAAGGTGGGGCGGGGCGTTGCGGTGGCGTTCGATGTGCGCTCGCATGAGGAGCTGCACGCGCTGCTGAACGAGTGGGCGGACATGATCCCGGCCGAGTTCCAGGTGATTCCGCTCATCGACCAGGCGAAAGCGCAGCGCTATCTTGCGCAGCAGGGGAAGAAGAAGCGCTGAGGAATCAGGGGAAGGGGTCCGACATGGTCTTTGTCCGTGCCAGTCTGTTCGCAGCGGCGCTGTTTGCAGCGATCGCCGTCCATGCCGTTCCGCCGGGCCAGGCGTCGTCGACGGCGGAATACGTGTGCGCCTACCGCGGTATCGCCGCGCAGCATCCCGATCCCAAGCTGCGCAACCCCGACTATCTTGCGGACAAGCTGTGCAGCCGGTCGGGCAATTTCGGCAGCGACGGCAAGCCCGACGGCCGCCTGCTCAACTGGCAGCGCATCCTGCGGGCGCGCGTGCCCTGAGCAGGCTGGAAATCGGGGTCTGTCCCCGTTTCACTGAATCAGGCGTTCGCGGCGACGAATTCCTTCAGCGCGACTTCGTGCGACTTCCAGAACGGGCGCGGCTTCACGCCGTTGAGGACGTCGGCGAGGATGCCGACGTGCACCGGCCAGCCGCCGCCCACGCCGCGCTTGAGCCCGGCGTCTTCGGGCAGGCGGTGGTGGATGGTGAGCAGCACTTCCTTGCCGCGCGGCTCGAGCTCGTAAAGCACGTCCGAGTCGCGGCCGTCCCAGCTCCAGGTGTGCGCGAGCAGGCGCAGGGGCTCGAGGCGCGTGATGGTGCCGGTGAAGTGCTTGGTCGAGGATTCTGGGTTTTTGTCGTCCGAGAGGCTGTTGTTGTTGAAGATGAGTTCGATCTTGCCGCCCACGCGCAGGTCGAACTCGCCCGCGGCGAGCCACTTGGCGCGCTTGTCGGCTTCGACGAGATAGGCCCAGACGCGCTCGATGGGGCCGGGCAGCAGGCGCTCGAAGCGGATGGTGGAGGGCTTGATGAGGGTGGAGACGGCTTCTTTCATGGCGACTTCCTTCGCTTGGGTTTGACGTTCTTGGAGGGATTTCGGGAGGATTTGCTCGCGGCGGCGATGGCGTCGTCGGCGCGCAGTGCGGCTTCGAGGGCGTCCAGGCGCGCGGGCCAGAAGGCGCGCGTGCGCTGCATCCACTCGGTGAGTTCGTCGAAGGGCTTGCGCTCGAGCGACAGGTAGTGGTCGCGCCCGGCGATGCGCCGGCGCACCAGGCCCGCGCGCTCGAGGAGCCGAATGTGCTTGGAGACCGAATTGAGCGAGATCTCGAAGGGCGCGGCGACGTCGGTAACGCGCGCCTCGTTCTTCGCGAGCCGCTCGAGGATGCCGCGCCGGGTCTCGTCGGCGAGCGCGATCAGGGTGTCGTCCAGGTCCATGGCGCAAACATTAACCTAAAAGGGTTAATAATGCAAGCTGCATAATAAGGCCATGGCAAAGGGCATCACGATCGACCGCCGGAAGCGCCTGCGCGAGGAGCCGGGCAAGGGGCACAACCGCTGGCACCCGGACATCGCGCCGGTGATCGAGGTGGCGCCGGGCGAGGAGGTGACGCTCGAGACGCGGGATGCGAACGACCTGCAGATCCACGCCCGGACGACGGCCAAGGACCTGGAGAAGCTCGAGCGCACGGTGGCGCATCCGCTCACCGGGCCGGTGTACGTGAAGGGAGCGGCGCCGGGCGACCTGCTGGAAATCGAATACCTGGACATCAGGCCTGAGCGCTACGGCTGGACGCACTTCGCGCCGGGCGGCGGTTTCCTGCCGGATCTGTTCGACTACCACTTCGTCGCGCACTGGGACATCACGCCCGAGTACGCGACGTCGCCGCAGCTGCCCGGGGTGCGGATTCCGAACGGTTCGTTCATGGGGACGGCGGGGCTGGCGCCGTCGCGCGCGCAACTGAAGGCCTGGACGCTGCGCGAGGAGGAATTGCGTTCCCGGGGCGGAAGGGTTTTTCCTCCGGACCCCATTGGATCCATACCCCAGGGAAAAATCGCGGTCGAGGGACTGCGGACGATTCCGCCGCGCGAGAACTGCGGCAACGCGGACATCAAGCAGCTGACCAAGGGATCGAAGCTCTTCGTGCCGGTGGCGGTGGACGGGGCGCTCTATTCGGTGGGCGACGGGCATTACGCGCAGGGCGATGCCGAGTGCTGCGGCACGGCGATAGAAATGGGGGCTACGGCAGTTGTCCGGTTCCGGGTTTTAAAGGGGGAGGCGAAAGCGAAAAAAATAGTCTGGCCGCGCTTTTCCCACCCGGGCTACTTCCAGGATCCGCAGCACGCCCTGCCGCGCAATTTCATCGCCACCCTGGGCATGCCGATCACGGCCGGGGGCAGGAATGAGAACTGCGATCTCTCGCTTGCGGCGAGGAACGCGGTGCTCGAAATGATCAAGCTGCTGGAAGAGCGCGGCTGGTCGCGCGAGCAGGCTTATGTGCTGTGCAGCGTGGCGGTGGACCTGCGCGTGTCAAACGTGGTGGATGTGCCGAACGTCACGGTCTCGGCACTGCTGCCGGAGGCGATCTTCGCCTAGAATCCAGACCCATGGCGCTGGTCTATTCCCTCACCACCGAAGGACAGCACGCCCTCGCGGCCGAGGTTGGCGAGGGCGATTTTCCCCTCGAAGTCAATTTTCCCCAGGACTACCGGCGCCTGCTTGCCCTGATCGAGGTCGGCGGACACGAGGAAGTGATCCGCGGCCGGCTGCGCCGCTTCTCCGACCGGCTGATCGGCGAGTGGCTGAAGGAACTCGAGGAGCTGAAGATGGTCAAGGCGCACGCGGCAGGCGACCTTGACGAGATCACCTTCACCGGCATGCGCCTGCCGCTGCAGCCGCCGCTCACCGATGACGACAGGAAGCGCCTGGCCAAGACAACCGTCCTTGGCAGCGCGACCTTGCTGCGCTCGGGTTCCTTCCTCGCCGCCGATCGCGTCGCCAACCTGCCGCCGATCGCCAAGGCGCCGGCCGACACCGTGATCCTGCTGGTGGAGGATGACCCCGACCAGCTCGCGCTGGGCGAGCTGCGGCTGAGCATGGCGGGCTACCAGGTGCACAGCGTCGATCGCGCCAAGGCGCTCTCGCGCTATCTGCGCCAGCAGGCGCGCCCGGACCTGCTGCTGCTCGACGTCATGCTGCCGGACGGCAACGGCTTCGACATCCTCGCCCAGTTGCGCGGCCGCCCCGAATTTTCCACGCTGCCGATCGTGATGCTCACCTCGAAGGCGGAACTGGTCGACATCCGCAACGGACTGGCCCTCGGCGCCGACGGCTACGTCACCAAGCCCTACAGCAAGAACCAGCTCGCCGAGGTCATCGGCCAGGTGCTCAAGCACTAGGGCGTGGTGTCCGTCGCTTCCAGCGCAGTTTCGACCACGATCCTCAAATCGGTGCCGATGTTCGGCGCCTTTCCCGAAGAGCAGCTGCGCGCGCTGGCGACGATGGTGACGCGGCGCAGCGTGGGGCGCGGCGCGGTGATCATGCGCGCGGGCGACCCGACCGATGCGCTCTACATCGTGATCAGCGGGCGGCTCAAGGTGATGATGGGCGAGGCCGACGGCAAGGAAGTGATCCTCGCGCTCCTCGGCGCCGGCGAATTCTTCGGCGAAATGGGCCTCGTCGACGACGGCCCGCGCTCGGCCACGGTGCTCGCCATCGAGCCCTGCGAGCTGCTCTCGGTGAGCAAGCAGGCCTTCAAGAAATGCCTGGCCGAGAATCTCGACGTGGCGATGGCCGTCCTGCGCGTGCTGACGCGGCGCCTGCGCGAGGCCGACCGCAAGATCGGCAGCCTGGCGATGCTCGATGTCTACGGCCGCGTCGCGCGGCTGCTGCTCGACATGTCGGAGAACGTGAACGGCGAGAAGGTCGTCACCCGGCGCCTGCCCAAGCAGGACATCGCCAAGATGATCGGCGCCTCGCGCGAGATGGTGAGCCTGGTGATGAAGGACCTGCAGACGAGCGGCTACATCGAGGTGCGCGGCTCCACCATCGTGCTGCGCGACACGATCGCGCCGCCGCGCTGATGCCGAAGGAGCTCGCCTCGCCCGCACCTGCGCCCGACCCGGACGCCACCGTCAGGATCGACGCCGGCGAATTCGCCCGCCTGGAAGCCGAGGCGCTGGCGCAACGCGAAGCGAAGGACGCGGAGCGCCTTTCGCTCGAGCGCAGCGCGCGGGACGAAAGGGATGCCCAGGCCGAGCGCGAGGTCGTGCAACGGGCCTGGCGCGAGCAGGAGGAGTACACTCGCGCCGTCGCGGCGCTGAAGAAGAAGGTCGGCTGGCGCGAATCGCGGCGCACGCGCGCGATCGTGGCGGGCCTCGCCATCGCCGCGGTCGCGCTCTTTGCGTTCCTCTACAACCACCAGCTCGCCGAGGACCGCGCCAGCAGGGCGGAGGCCCTGCGCATCGCGGCCGAATCGCTCGCGCGCGAGGCGCAGGAAATGCGCGCCGAGCCCGAGGTGAAGCCGCCGGCCGAACCCGCGGAGGATCCTGCACAAAAGGCGCGTGCCGAGGCGCAAGCGAAGAAGGCGGCGGAGGAGAAGGCGAGGGCGCTGGCGCTGAAGATCGAGGCAGAAGCGAAGCGCATGGCGGACCTGGTGGCGAAGAAGCAGGCCGAGGCGATGGCGCAGGCCGAGGAGCGGGCGAAGGCGCAGGCGGCGGCGACGCTGAAGGAGGCCCCGCGCGCGTTGCCGCGGCCGGGCAGCGTGTTCCAGGACTGCGCCGATTGCCCGCGCATGGTCGTGATTCCCGCGGGCGAATTCACGATGGGCTCGCCCGCCGCGGAGGCCGGGCGCGGCGTCGACGAGGGGCCGCAACGCCAGGTGGCGATCGCCCTTTACGCGCTCGGGCGCAGCGAGGTGACGGTGGCCGAGTTCAGGCGATTCGCCGACGAGGCCGGCTACAAGACGGAGGCCGAGCGCGATGCGCGCCAGCTGGGCTGTTCCGGATTCATCTACGCCGATCCCGCCGCCGCAAATCCCGGCGGTCCGCCAGTCACGAGCTGGCGCAGCCCGGGCCTGACGCAGGCGGAATCCCACCCGGTGCTGTGCGTGAGCTGGAACGACGCGCGCGCCTACGCGCAATGGATGTCGAAGAAAACCGGCAGGCGCTACCGGCTGCCGAGCGAAGCGGAATGGGAATACGCCGCGCGCGCGGGCAGCGTCGCGGCCCGCCCCTGGGGCGAGGACCCGGCGCAGGCCTGCCGCTTCGCCAACGTCGCCGACCAGAGCCGCTTCCAGACCTGGGGCTTCGGCCAGAAGCACGAATGCACCGACGGCCACTACTTCACCGCGCCGGCGGGCGGCTATCTACCCAACCGCTTCGGGCTCTACGATATGCTCGGCAACGCCTGGGAGTGGACCGAGGACTGCTGGAATGCGAGCTATGCGGGCGCGCCGCAGGACGGGAGTGCGTGGGTGAGCGGCGATTGCGCGCAGCGGGTCCTGCGCGGCGGCTCCTGGAGCACGGTGCCGCGCTTCGCGCGCGCCGCGACGCGCTACCGGAACACGGCCGACCACCGCGACAACCTCACCGGTTTTCGCCTCGCCAGGAACGTCGAATAACCGCCGATGGAACCGCAGCTGGCGACATGACGCTCGATGCGAGCTACCGCCTCACTTCGGCGGGCGAGGAGGCGTTGCGCAGCGAGGACAGCGCCATTCCGGTGGATTACCGGCGCATCCTGTGCCTCATCACGGGCGACACCCACGCCAACGTCATCCGCGGGCGCCTGCGGCGCTATGCCGACGCGCTGATCGCCGACTGGCTGGCGGAGCTGGAGGAGCTCGGCTTCATCGAAACCGCGCGTGACAGCGCCGCCTATGACCTGGATTTCGAGCCGCTCGCCGAGCCTGCCGCAATCCGGTTTCCGGACGAACAGCGGCGCGTTGCGGACGAGGCGAAGGCCGCGGGCGCGGCGCTCGACGGCAGGGGCGTGTACCTGGCCACCGCGCGCCTGCAGAACCGCGAGCCGCTGGTGAAAGACCCTGCGGACATCGTCGTCCTCCTCGTCGAGGACGATCCCGACCAGGCGGCGCTGGGCGACCTGCGCGTCAGCATGGCCGGCTACCGCGTGAGGCTCGCGCGCAACCGGCGCGAGACCCTGCTTGATCTCGCGACGCAGCCGCCCGCGGACATCGTGCTGCTGGACGTCCTGCTGCCCGACGGCGACGGCTTCGAAATCCTCGCGGGCATGCGGCGGCACGCGAAATTCGCGCTGCTGCCGGTGATCATGCTGACCGCACTGGCCGGCGCCGAAGACATCCTGCGCGGCCTCGAGCTGGGCGCCGACGGCTACGTGACCAAGCCCTACAGCAAGGACATCGTGGTGGATACGATCCGCCAGGTGCTGCGGCTGGTTTAGCGCCGCTCGCTGCCGCCTTCGGGACCGGCGGGGACGGGTTCAGTGCAGTTCCAGGCTCTTCCCGTTCATCTTGCCGCGATATTGCCTGCCGCCCGCCCTGAAACTGACCTCCTCGCCGCGCACCCGGCCTTCGAGGGCGGAGGTTTTGCCGGCGGCGGTCAGGGTGCCGGTGAGCATCTGGAATTCCTGCTTCAGGACCAGGTCGCCCTGCGGGACTTTGTAGATGCCGGCGACTTTGACGGGCACGATCCACAGGAGCGAGGTGCACCAGGAGGTGTTGCAGCCGGCTTCGGGGGTGATGACGAAACGCTCGTCGGCAACCCAGTCGCCCATGGTGAAGCTGTTCGAAACGATGCGTGTGCCCGGTTTCAGGTCGAGGATTTTCGGGCGCAGCTTGAGGTTGATGTCCGGCAGCAGGAACATGGTGATGACGCTCGCCCGGGAGAAATCGGTCTCGAAGAGGTCGGCCTTGACGAAGGTCGCCTTGCCGCTGACGCCTTCCTTCTCGGCGGCGCGCCTGGAGAGCTCGACCATGTCCGGGTTGTACTCCACGCCGAGCGCGCGCGCGCCGCGCTTGGCGGCGGTGATCACGGTGCGGCCGTCGCCCGAACCGAGATCCATGACGAAATCGTTCGGCGTCACCTTCGCCATGTCGAGCATTTTGTCGACGAGGATCTGCGGGGTCGGCACCCAGACGACGTCCTTGCCCTCCTGGCCCGACTGGGGTTCATAAGTTGGTGCGGCGGGTTTTGACTGCGGCGCCTGCGCGAAAGCGAGCGCGCTGAACGCGGCGAGGAGAAGGGCGCGGAAAAGCAAAGAGACAGCGGACGTCATTTCACAGGCTCCGGGGTTTCGAAGGGTTACATTATCGTATGAGCACGCAGGACGCTGTAGCCCTCACCAGGGACCTTCTGCACTTCGATACCGTCAACCCGCCCGGCCGGGAGCGCGACTGCGCCCACAGGGCGGGCACGCTGCTGCAGGAGTGGGGGTACGCCGTTGAATATTTTGAATATGAAGAGGGCAGGACGAGCGTCATCGCGCGCGCGGGCGGCAAGGGAGGCAAACCACCGCTCTGCCTGACCGGGCACCTCGACGTGGTGCCGCTGGGCACGCGCAAGTGGAGCAAGGACCCGTTCAGCGGCGAATCCGACGGCGGCAAGCTCTTCGGCCGCGGCGCCTCGGACATGAAGGCGGGCGTCGCGGGGATGATGGTTGCGGCGCGCAGCTTCGGCAGGAAACTCGCGGGCACGCCGGGCATCGTGCTGGTCCTTACGGCGGCGGAGGAGAACGGCTGCATCGCTTCGCGCCACCTCGCCGAACTGCCCAGGTTGATGGGCAAGGCGGGCGCGATCGTCGTGGGGGAACCCACCTCCAACTACCCGATGGTCGGGCACAAGGGCTCGATCAAGTTCAATGCCTCGTTCGCAGGCGTATCGGCACACGGCTCGATGCCGCAGCTCGGCGTGAACGCGATCTACAAGGCGGCGAAGGCGATCGCGCAACTCGAAACCTTCGAGTTCGGCGTGCAGCAGCACGCGGTGATGGGCCTGCCGACCCTGAATGTCGGCACGGTCGAGGGCGGCAGCGGCGTGAACCTGGTGCCGGACCTGGCGAAAATTGGCGTGGATATCCGGACCGTACCCGGTACGGACCACAAAGCTCTGGTTTCACGATTGAAGGATCTTCTTTCGGCAGGAAAAATAGAAGTCGTTGCCGACTCCGAAGCCGTGTGGACGGAACCCGGCGAAGCCTGGGTGCAGCGCGTGTTCGGCATCTGCAAGCCGATCCTGAAGGAAGCGCCCGTCGCGCGCACCATGCCCTACATGACGGACGCGGCGAACCTGCGCAAGGTCTACAACGGCGCGCCCACGCTGGTGCTGGGGCCCGGCGAAGCGGCGATGGCGCACCAGACCGACGAATACTGCAACATCGAGCGAATCCGCCAGTCGGTGGAGATCTACGAGGCGCTCATCGAAGACTGGTGCGGGGCCTGAATGAAGACCAAAGTCACCGAAATGCTGGGCATCCAGTACCCGATCATCCAGGGCGGCATGCAGTGGGTCGGCTACGCCGAGCTCGCCTCGGCGGTGTCGAACGCCGGAGGGCTCGGCATCCTCACCGCTCTGACGCAACCGACACCCGAGGACTTGCGCAAGGAAATCGCGCGCTGCCGGCAGATGACCGACAAGCCTTTCGGCGTCAACATGACGATCCTGCCGACGATCAAGCCGCCGCCCTACGCCGAATACATGCAGGTGATTTTCGATTCCGGCATCAAGATCGTCGAGACCGCGGGCAACAACCCGCGCGATTTCGTGCCGAAGTTCAAGGAGCACGGCATCACCGTGGTCCACAAGTGCACCTCGGTGCGCCACGCGCTCTCGGCCGAAAAGCACGGCGTCGACGTGGTCTCGATCGACGGCTTCGAGTGCGCCGGCCACCCGGGCGAAGACGACGTGACGAACCTCATCCTGATCCCCGCCGCGGTGCGCGCCTGCAGGATCCCGGTGCTCGCCTCCGGCGGCATCGCGGACGGCTACCAGATGGCCGCGTGCATGGCGCTCGGCGCGCAGGGCATCAACATGGGCACGCGCTTCATGTGCACCGCTGAGGCGCCGATCCACGACAACATCAAGCAGGCGCTGGTGAACGCCGGGGAGCGCGATACCAACCTCATCTTCCGCACCATGCGCAACACGTCGCGCGTGCTGAAGAACAAGGTTTCGGACGAAGTGGTGGCGATGGAGAAGAAGGGCGCCGCGTTCGAAGACGTAAAGCACCTGGTGGCGGGCGTGAAGGGGCGCCACGCCATGACGAACGGGCAGGTGGACACCGGCATCGTCAGCGCCGGCATGGTGATCGGCCTCATCAAGGACGTCCCGACCTGCAGGGAACTGATCGACCGGATCGTGCGCGAATGCCGCGAGGCGCTCGCCTCCGCGCGCGCGATGGCGGCCTGAACTATTTGCCGGCGCAGGCGCAGCGCGGGCGAAACCTACTTCAGATAAAACAGGGACAGACCACGTTTTCCTGAAGGAAAACGTGGTCTGTCCCTGTTTTTACTTCTTCTTCGGTTCGCGGATCATCTTCGGTCCGCCCTGGCCGACGGTGCGCTCGTAGGAGCCGTCGCTGGTCTTCACGTACTTGGTCAGGCCGAGATCGCCGATCCTGCTGTCGGACCTGGTCGAGTATTTGCCGTGCACCGGCACCGGGCTGATGAGGCGCTCGACCGCCTTGCCGCAATCGGGGCAAGTCTCCAGTTTGTCGTCGGCGACGCGCTGGTAGACCTCGAAGCGGCCGTCGCACTGCCTGCATTTGCCGGAGAGCGGTCCGTATTCGTAGATCGGCATGGCGCATTTTACAGTTGTGAAACAATGCCGCCATGACCTCGACACTGCGCGGCGCTCTGTGGATGAGCGGCGCAGTGTTTTCCTTCTGCGCCATGGCGATCGCCGCGCGCCAGTTGCTCGATCACATCGGCACTTTCGAGATCCTGTTCTTCCGCACCGGCGTTGCGCTGCTCCTCGTGCTCGCGGTGGCGGCGCGCGCCGGCATCGGAACGCTGCGCACGCGCCGTATCGGCGTGCACCTGTGGCGCAACCTGTTCCACCTCGGCGGCCAGGCGTCCTGGGTGTTCGCGCTCGGCGCGCTGCCGCTTGCCACCGTGTTCGCGATCGAGTTCACCGCGCCGATCTGGACCGCGGTGCTCGCCACGCTGATGCTGGGCGAGCGCATGAACCGCGGCAGGGTGGTGATGCTCGCGCTCGGATTCGCCGGTGTGCTGGTGATCCTGCGGCCGGGCATGGCGATCGTGCAGACGGCGGCGCTGGTGATGCTGTTCGGCTCCCTCTGCTTCGCGGTGCAGATGATCGGCACCAAGCGGCTCTCGGGCACCGATTCGCCCCTGGCAGTGCTGTTCTGGATGTCCGTGATCCAGACGCCGCTGAGCTTTCTCGCGGCGCTGCCGGACTGGAGCACGCCGCTGGCCGGCGACTGGCCATGGATCGGCGCCATCGGCATCGGCAGCTTCACGGCGCACTACTGCCTCACGCGCGCGATGCGCCTGGCGGATGCCACCGTCGTCGTGCCGGTGGATTTCTTCCGTCTTCCGCTGATCGCGGTGGTCGGCGCGTTCTTCTACGGCGAACCCTTCGATCCGGCGGTGGTGCTGGGCGCGGTGATGATTTTTGCCGGCGTCTGGCACAGCCTTGCCTTTGAAAAACGCATGGCTGTGATTCCAAAGTCGCGTTTGTGAAACGCTGCTGCGCTGCGGCAACATCGCGGGTATAAATCCCCGATGGCTGACTCGAACCGCCGCGCCATGATCCTGCTGCTCGTCCTGAGCGGCCTGATCATTTCCATCTGCATGGGCCTGCGCCAGAGCCTGGGCATGTTCATGCGCCCGATGGGCGTCGACCTCGGCATCACGGCAGCGGCCTTCGGCTTCTCCATCGCGCTGCAAAACATCGTCTGGGGCCTGGCGCAGCCGTTTTCCGGCGCGCTCGCCGACCGCTACGGAGCGCGGCCGGTGATCTTCATCACTGCGCTCATCTTCTCCCTCGGCCTGCTGACACTGATGGTCTCGACCAGCTTCCCGGGCGGCCTGATCGTCGCCGGCGTCCTTCTCGGCATCGGCATGACCGGCTTCAGCAACCTGTACGGCGCCGTTTCGCGCGTCACGCCGGTAGAACGGCGCAGCCAGACCGTGGGCATCGTCGCGTCCGCGGGTTCGCTCGGCACGATGGTGCTCGCGCCGTTCGGTGGCTGGCTGATCGACGGTCCGGGCTGGCAAACGGCGCTGCTGGTATTCGCGGCGCTCGGCGCGACGATGGCGCTGCTGGCGCTGCCGATCCGGGAAACCCGGGCAGTAGTCTCTTCGGAAAAGAAAATGCAGCCGGGCGAGGCATTGCGCCAGGCGATCGGGCACCGCGGCTACCTGTTCATGACGCTTGCCTTCTTCGCCTGCGGCTTCCAGCTCGTCTTCCTCACCACGCACCTGCCAGCGTACCTGGCGCTGTGCGGCGTGGCGCCGGGCGTGGGCGCCACCGCGCTCGGCCTGATCGGCCTCTTCAATGCCATCGGTACCTACATCTTCGGCCAGCTCGGCGCGCGCTACAGCCAGAAGCGCCTGCTTGCACTCATCTACCTGCTGCGCACGCTGTTCATCGCGTTGTTCCTGCTGGCCCCGATCAGCGCCGCTTCGACGCTGGTTTTTGCTGCGGCGATGGGTTTCCTCTGGCTCGGCGTCACGCCGCTGGTGACCGGCATCATCGCGCGCGTGTTCGGCCTGGCGCACTTCAACTCGCTCTACGGCGTGGTGTTCCTCAGCCACCAGGTCGGCTCCTTCTTCGGCGCGTGGATGGGCGGCCTGGTGTTCACCTATGCCGGCAACTACAACTTCGCCTGGGGCGCGCTGATTGCCATCGGCCTGATGGCCTTCACGCTGCAATGGTTGATGGATGAAAGCCCGCCGGCGCAGGATCCGCGGCTCGTGCCTGCATGAGTTCCGCGGACCTCGATACCGAGCTCCCGCTTGACGCACTCGCCAGCGGGAGTCTAAATTGCGGCAACCAACCGGGGGAAACAAATGACATCGATGTTCACACGCTTCATCTGCCGCATCCTGGCAGTCGCCTTGATCGCCCTGCCGTTCCACGCGCAGGCCGGCATGATCGGCACCGACCAGGCGGTTGCCGCCGGCGCTCGCGCCACCGTCGCCGGCTTCGTCGCCCGCAGCGAAGTGGCAGGCAAGCTGCAGGCGCTCGGCCTCTCGCCCGAGGCGGCGAGCGCGCGCGTTGCCGCGCTTTCGGATGCCGAAGTGGCGAGCCTCGCCGGCCGCATCGAGGCGCTGCCGGCCGGCGGCATCGCGGGAATTCTGCCGGTGCTCGCCGTCGTGCTGCTGGTTTACTTCCTGATCATCCAGCCGAGCGGCGCAAAGGATGCTAAGGGCACCGTCAAACCCGTGCCAGAGAAGAAATGAGGTTTTTGCTACACTAGAAATCCACAACCACGAAAGGAGGTGATCCAGTGAGAAACCACCAAGGCACCGGCAGGCACTGCTCCGGATCACGTATTGCCAGGAGCATCGCCGGCTAGTCGCCGGTCTTGCCTTTGCACTAAAAAGGGCCCGCGTCCCTGGACGCACGGGCCCTTTTCTTTTCTACTGTTCGAGCTTGATGTTGGCTTCCCTCGCCACGCGTCCCCACTTCGCGATCTCGCCGCGGATGAACGCGCCGAACTCCGCGGGAGTGGAGGAGACCGTATCCAGCCCGGCGGCCGCGAACTCTTCCTTCACGTCGGCCTGCGCCAGCGCGGCGTTCAGCGCCTGCGACAGCTTCGCCACCGCCTCGGGCGGCGTGCCGGCGGGCGCGAGCACGCCCTGGAAGCCGCTCGCGTCCACCGCGAACCCGCCCTGCTCGAAGGTGGGAACGTCCGGCAGCGAGGCAAGCCGCGTCCATGGTGATCTGCACCTGTCCGCCGAGCAGGTTGGTGAGGACTGGTCCGCTGCCCTTGTAGAAGACCACCGGGATGTCGAGGCCGGCCGCGCGCTTGAACATCTCGGCGCCGAAGTGCGGGCCGGAGCCCGCGCCGCAAATCGCGAAGTTTAGCTTCCCCGGATTGGCCCTGGCGTAGGCGACGAACTCGTTCAGGTTGTTCGCCGGCACGTTGCCGGCGATGGTCGCCATCAGAGCGTTGGTGGTGGTGATGCCGATCGGCACGAAGTCCTTCACCGCGTCGTAGTTCATCTTCGGATAGACGGCCTGGTCGCGGCACAGCTGCTGCGCGACGCGGGTGCGGTGCAGGGAGCGCCGACCACGGAGCAGAAAATACGCGGCGGCGACAAATCCGCCGGCTGGATCGTGCTGGTAAACGGCTACGGCATCGATGCCGTAGCGCGGACCGTCGACGAACTGGGCGGCGCTGCGCCCGGTGCCATCGCCCGCGTCTACAAGCTGGCCTACACACTTGGCGGAGTGTGAAAAGAAAAAGGCCCGCTGCCGCGGGCCCTTCCCTTACTGCTGCAAGCGCCGGTCAGAGCGGCTTGATGTTCGTCGCCTGGTCGCCTTTCGGCCCGGTGGTGATGTCGAAGGAAACCTTCTGGTTTTCCTTCAGGCTCTTGAAGCCCGAGCCCTGGATCGCGGAGAAATGCGCGAAGACGTCCTTGCCGCCGCCATCCGGAGTGATGAAGCCAAATCCCTTCGCATCGTTAAACCACTTGACGGTTCCGGTTGCCATGTCTGATTGCCTCTCTAATATGAATTGATGTTGGGCCTATGCCCGCCTTGCCGGTACCACCAAGAGAGATTAGCGCAGGGTTTGTTTACTTGACCAGCGGGAACTCATTGAGGAAGCCAGCGGGGGCGATAATACACCAAAGGTAAAATCACGGGCAAATGCACAATCCTGTATTTTGCGCCGCCGCAATCGGGGGGTTGCCAGCCACAGTGACGGGGATATGACCAAGATCCTCGAGCAACTGAAGCAGGCCGAGGCGCAGCGCGAGCGCATCGTCGCCGAGCGCAGGCGGCTCGAAGAGGAGGCGAACGCGGCGCTCGCCGCGCAGGAACGGGATGAACTTGCACGCCGCGCTGCCGCCTCGGAGCGACGCTCAGACCCGGTGGCGCAGGCGAAAGCCGAGCGGAGTAATGTGCAGCCGCCGCCGCAGGACAGGCGCGTGCTGGCGGGCGTGGCGGTGATCATCGCCGTTGCACTCATCGCCGTATTCTGGGGCAGCCGGTTCGCGCCGCGGGAGGACGCGGCAACATATCGCGCCGCGGCAGCGCAATTCGGAGCGCGTGGCGATCCGCTGCGGCTAAAGCTCGACCGCGACCTGGGCGCTTTTGCGGCGCGCGCGCGCGAAAAGGAGAAGCGATGATCGAAGACGGCTCGAAGGGCACGCCGGTTGACCTGCGTTCGGACACGGTGACGCGGCCTTCTGCGGCGATGCGCAAGGCGATGGCCGAGGCGCAGGTCGGCGACGACGTGCTGGGCGACGACCCGACCGTGAACCGGCTGCAGG
>Ga0187893_10005657_pt1 | contig 22175 bp, 23 predicted proteins | sample MA1701074metaG_FD_139574 | JGI IMG/M metagenome (GOLD analysis project Ga0187893, IMG submission 139574) | White microbial mat communities from a basaltic lava cave in the Kipuka Kanohina Cave System on the Island of Hawaii, USA - MA170107-4 metaG ...
CGACACGCTGGAGGAAGGCGAGCGCCTCGCGGGCGTGCTGGGCGACACGCGCGGCAACAAGGGCAAGCACACGGTGTTCATGAAGAACCACGGCGTCCTCGTCACCGGCGACACCGTCGCCGAGGCCTACCGCCGGCTCTACAAGCTCGAGCGCGTATGCCGCGCGCAGGTACTGGCGATGAGCACCGGCAAGCCGCTCCGAGTGCTGTCGGAAGCGATCGTCGCGCAGGTGCAGTCGATTCCGCCGGACGACCGCCATTCGCGCACCGAGCGCGATCGCCTCTTCTTCGAGGCGATGATGCGGATTCTGGATCGCGAACTGCCCGGCTACGCCGACTGAGCGGGCTGGCGGTGCAGGGTCGAGTTGGCGAGCGCCGCGCGGTGCCAGAGTGCGTGGCGCCAGCAGAACCCGATGGCGATCGTGGCGGCGAGGCCCAGGCCCGCGTAAATCAGGGTGGTCGCGGAATAGCCCAGGCGCGCGATGATCGGTCCGGCCGCGAGCAGCCCCAGGGGCAGTCCCCAGATGGCGAGCATGCGCAGGCCCATGACGCGGCCGCGCATCGCGTCGCTCGATGAGCGCAGCATGACCCCGGCCAGGGGCGTCATGCACAGGCTCTGCACGAATCCGGCAAAGAAGAGCAGGCCAAGACCCAGGCCGAGGATCCGCGTCTGCCCAAAGAGCAGGATTGCCACGAACCAGGCGGCGGAGCCCCACAGCATGGCGCGGCCTGCCCGCAGCGGCAGGCGGGTCGCCCCCAGCAGCAGCGAGCCGGCGAGCGCGCCCGTGGCGAAGGAGGCGGCGAGATAGCCCAGGCCCGCCTGGCCGATTTCGTAGACATCCTTGGCGACGTAGGGCAGGAGGCCGAGGAAGATGGGAAACGCAAGCAGGTTGACGAGAAACGCGATGCTCAACGCGCCAAGCAGGTCGGGTTTGCTCCAGACATAGCCCAGCGCCTGAATCACGCTCGCGATCGGCTTTACTGCCGCCGCGGGTTTCTCATCCGCAGCGCGCGGAGACGGACCCGCGACACCCAGCGACAGCAGGAACGCCGCGACATACACCGCGGTGACCACCGCGTAGGCCGGGCCCATGCCGATCAGCGCGACGCCGCCCGTGCCTGCGAGGGCGCCCGCGATCCTCGCCGTGTCGGAGGTGGTGCGCGAGATGCCGAGCGCTCCCATCAGGAGCTCAGGCCGTATGGTCTGTCCCACCAGCACGTGCCGCATCGCCATGTCGGAGGGCCGCAGCAGTCCCGCGATCGCCGCAATCACGAACACGTGCCATGGTGCGAGCGTGTTGCTGAAGGTAAGAACCGTCAGCACCGCCGCCAGCAGTGCGTAGATACCCCGCGTGACGCATAGCAGGGCGCGTATGCCGACGCGGTCCCCCGCGACGCCGAAGAAAGGCGAAAACAGGGTTCCCATCCAGGCGAGCGCGCCGAAGATGACCAGCTGCTGGACCGAGCCCGTGGCGGTGAGCACGTACCAGCCCAGGATCAGGGTCTCCATTTCGAAGGCCCAGGACGTGGCGAGGTCCGCAGGCCACTGGAAGCGGAAACTGCGGACGCGAAACGGGGCGAGCGCGGCGTCTACAGTCCTGCCTGCGAAACGAACTTGGGATTCAGGTAAGCCTCGATCGCCTCGGTGCCGCCTTCCGAGCCGTAGCCGGAATCCTTCACGCCGCCGAACGGCACCTCGGGAATCGCGAGACCCAGGTGGTTGATGGTGATCATGCCGGTCTCGACCTGCGAGGCGATGGCGTTGGCGGTCTTCGCCGATTTGGTCCAGGCATACGCGGCGAGGCCGAACGGCAAGCGGTTGGCTTCCTGCACCGCGTCGTCGAAGGTCCTGAACGGGTTGATCATCGCCACCGGGCCGAAGGGCTCGTTGTTCATCGCATGCGCGTCGTTCGGCACCTCGGTGATCACGGTCGGCTCGAAGAAGTTGCCTTCCTTGCCGATGCGGTGGCCGCCGGTGCGGATCTTGCCGCCGTGCTTGGCAGCGTCATCGACGTGCATTTCCATCGCACTGGAGCGCCGCGGATTGGCGAGCGAACCCATCGTGGAACTGGCGTCCAGGCCGTTGCCGACCTTGAGCGCCTTGGTGGCGTCGACGAACTTGTCGACGAACTTGTTGTAGACGCCCTCCTGCACGAGAAAGCGCGTCGGCGACACGCAGACCTGGCCGGCGTTGCGGAACTTGCTCCCGACCATGGTCTTCGCCGCGATCTCGACGTCGGCGTCGTCGAACACGATCACCGGGGCGTGGCCGCCCAGTTCCATGGTCATGCGCTTCATGTGCGCGCCGGCCATCGCCGCGAGCTGCTTGCCGACCACGGTCGAGCCGGTGAAGGAAATCTTGCGGATCACCGGGTGCGGGATCAGGTAGCTGGAGATGTCCGCCGGCACCCCGTACACCAGGTTGACCACGCCCGCCGGAACGCCGGCATCGGCGAAGGCGCGGATCAGCTCGGCGGGCGAGGCGGGCGTTTCCTCCGGCGCCTTGATGATGATCGAGCAGCCGGCGGCGAGCGCGCCGGAGAGCTTGCGCACGATCTGGTTGATCGGGAAATTCCAGGGCGTGAACGCCGCCACCGGGCCCACCGGCTCCTTGACCACCAGCTGGTAGACACCCTCGGCGCGCGCCGGGATGACGCGGCCGTAGGCGCGGCGCGCTTCTTCCGCGAACCAGTCGATGGTATCCGCGCCGTTGACGATTTCGGCCTTCGCCTCGGCGAGGGTCTTGCCCTGCTCCATGGTCATGAGGGTGGCGACCAGGTCGAGGCGCTCGCGCATCAGGTTGGCGGCCTTGCGCATGATCTTGTAGCGCTCGAAGGCCGAAATCCTGCGCCAGGTGGCGAAGCCCTTGCTCGCGGCTTCCAGGGCGCGGTCGAGGTCCGCCTTCTCGGCGTGCGCGAGGGTGCCGATCTGCTTGCCGGTGGCAGGGTTCATCACGGGCAGGGTGCGTCCGGAGGCGGCGGCGCACCAGGCGCCGTCGATGAATAGCTGCGTGTTGGGGTACATGGGGTAGCCTTGTTGAGGGTCGAAAAGCAGGGTCGAAAAGAAGGACGAAAAATGGACTGCGAAGATTACTCCGAATGATATTTGAAATAAACCTGCCCGCCGGGATTCGCTCGCGGATGATCCCCGGCATCAACGGGCTCGAGATGCACGTGCTCGAAGCAGGCGATGCAACCGGCGGCAGGCCGCTGCTCCTCCTGCTGCACGGCTTTCCCGAACTCGCCTACAGCTGGAGGAACGTGATGCTGCCGCTGGCGGCCGCGGGGTATCACGTGGTCGCGCCGGACCAGCGCGGCTATGGCCGCACCACCGGCTGGGACGAGCGCTATGACGGCGATCTGGGATCTTTCCGGCCGCTGAACCTGGTGCAGGACGCGCTTGCACTCGTCGCCGCGCTCGGCTTGCGCAAGGCGGCGGTAGTAGGCCACAATTTCGGCTCGCCGGTCGCGGCCTGGAGCGCCCTCACGCGCCCTGACGTGTTCCGCTCGGTGGCCTTGATGAGCGCGCCGTTCGCCGGGCCGCCGGCGCCGCCCGCGAACCGGGACGCGGATCCGGTTCACGACCAGCTCGCCGCGCTGCCGCGTCCGCGCAAGCATTACCAGTGGTATTACTCGACGCGAGAGGCGGAGGGCGACATGCGCCGCTGTCCCCAGGGCGTGCACGAGTTCCTGCGCGCCTACTACCACTACAAGAGCGCGGACTGGAAGGAAAACCGGCCCTATGTGCTCGGCGCATGGTCAGCCGCGGAACTGGCGAAGCTCCCGGACTACTATGTCATGGACCTGCGCAAGGACATGGCCGCGACCGTGGCGCCGCAGATGCCATCAGCCGCTGCGATCGCCGCCTGTACCTGGCTGCCCGAGGACGAACTGCGTGTCTACAGCACGGAATTCGGACGCACCGGTTTCCAGGGCGGACTGCAGTGGTATCGCTGTGCGACCGGCGACGGGTTTGCGGCCGAACTCGAGGCTTTTCACGGCCGCAAAATCGAAGTGCCGTCCTGCTTCATCGCTGGCGCAAGCGACTGGGGCCCCTACCAGCGGCCCGGCGCCCTGGAGAAAATGCGCCGCGCCTGCACCCGGCTGTCCGGCGTGCATTTCGTCGAGGGCGCCGGGCACTGGGTGCAGCAGGAGCAGCCCGCGGAAGTGACGCGGTTGCTGCTCGGATTTTTACAGGCTCAACGGTAGCGCTTGCGCGCCAGCGCCGCTCCGGCGGCGAGCGCGCGCAATTTCGCGATCGCGATCTCGCGGTTCATCGGCGCCATGCCGCAGTTGGTGCAGGGAAAGAGATGTTTCTTCGGCACGTATTGCAGTGCTTTTTTTATCGTAGAACAGACCTCCGCCGCCGTCTCGACCTTGTCGCTGGCGACATCAATCACGCCGACCAGCACGTCCTTGCCCTTGAGCAGCTGCATCAGCTCGGGCGGTACGCGCGAATGGATGCATTCGAGCGAGACCTGGTCGATCTTGCTCTTCGCCAGCGCCGGGAAGATCTCCTCGTACTGGCGCCACTCGGTACCGAGCGTCTCCTTCCAGTCCAGGTTCGCCTTGATGCCGTAGCCGTAGCAGATGTGCACGGCGGTCTTCACCTTCTTCAGCCCCTTGATCGCCACGTGCAGCGCGTCGATGCCCCACCTGGTGACGTCCGTCATGTAGACGTTGAACGCCGGCTCGTCGAACTGGATCGTATCGACGCCGTCCTTTTCCAGCGCGCGCGCTTCCTGGTTGAGCAGTGCGGCGAACGCCATCGCGAGCTTGACCTTGTCGCCGTAATGCCGGTCGGCGATCGTGTCCACGATCGTCATCGGGCCGGGCAGGGTGATTTTTATCCTGCCCCTGGAGTGATTCCGCATGATCAGCGCTTCGGTCTGATGCACGCGCCCCTTCAGGCGCAGCGGACCCACCACCACCGGCACCATCGCGTCGTAGCGGTTGTTGCGGATGCCCATTTTCACTTTGTGATCGAAGTCGATGCCCTCGACGAATTCGAGGAAGCCGTGCACGAAGTGCTGGCGCGACTGCTCGCCGTCGGTGACGATGTCGATGCCCGCGTCTTCCTGCTCCTTCAGCCACAGCAGCGTCGCGTCGCGCTTCGCGCGCGCGAGCTCCGCGCCTTCGGCCCGCCACGCGGGCCACAGCTTGTCGGTTTCCGCGAGCCAGCCGGGCTTGGGCAAGCTCCCCGCGATCGTCGTCTCCAACATCAAGCCTCCTTGTCTACGCCCTGGAGCCGCTTCTCAGGCCGAGGAAATACCACAGGACCCATGATTGCGCTCGTCTCAAGTCCGGCGGCAAGTGTACGCGTGGGCATCCGCCCAATCGGTTGCGAATCAATCGATTGTGGGTAAACGCACCGTATGTCGCCGATTCCAAAATTTAATGCAACTGGTTTTGCTCGGTTTTTGAATGTCCGTGCCGTGATATACAGCAAAAATGTCGGCTAAAAGAGTTAGGTTTCACTGAGAGGAGTTTCAATGATCATCGATCACATTGGGCTGGCGGTAAGCGACTTTGAGAAGAGCAAGCAATTTTTCTCCAAGGCGTTGGCCCCGCTGGGCATAGAAATTGTTCAAGAGGTGCAAGGTTGGGCGGGCTTCGGAAAGTCCGGTAAACCCGAGTTTTGGTTCGGCCAGCTTGCTTACTCACACGGCCCTATGCATATTGCGTTCATTGCAGAGAATCGGGCTCAAGTTCATGCGTTCTACGATGCAGCACTACAAGCTGGGGCAAAAGACAATGGGGCTCCGGGTATCCGAGAAATCTATCACCCGAATTATTATGGCGCCTTTGTCATTGGTCCAGATGGCCACAATATTGAGGCGGTCTGCCATGCGGCAGAAACCTAGCAAGGCGCTCCAGCCGACCCGGAACCTCATTCGATAAAGTGGACACCTCGGCCTAACAGGCTGGAGGTGCAAAGTGGCAAAGGCAGGACCAAGGAGGATCGCGAACTACGGCGATCGATTCAAGGCGACTGCGGTGAAGTTGAGCAGCTTGCCGGGAGTTCAGGTGAAGGACGTTGCCGCGGCGCTGGAATTTTACCCGTTCATGCTCTCGCTCTGGAGAAAGCAGGTTCGAGAGGGGGTTATCGTGGCGAGGGCATCGAAGCTCGATGGGTGGTGTATCGTGGGGACAATGAAGTTTCCTGAGCACAGGAAAAGGCTGCGGTAGCGGCTGGCGATCCGGTCCCGCCACAGGCAATCGGTCATGCTCGAACTGCGCCCCAGCTGCGAACACTGCAACCGAGCGCTGCCGCCCGATTCGGCCGAGGCGTGGATCTGCTCCTTTGAGTGCACGTTCTGCGGCGATTGCGTGGAGCGCGTGCTGCGCAACGTGTGCCCGAACTGCGGCGGCGGCTTCATGCCGCGGCCGGTGCGCCCGGCGAAGAACCACCATGGCGACAACTACCTCGGCAAGTATCCCGCGAGCACCAAGGTCAAGCACCGGCCCGTGAACGCCGCGGCGCATGCGGCGCTTGCTGCGGCGGTCGGGAAAATTCCGCCGGAAAAGCGCTAGGACGAAAACACCGTGCGCGCCAAAGCGACCTCCAGGCTGTTGCAGGAAACCGACCGCGCCATCGTCACCGAATGGCGCTTCGCGCCCGGCGCCGAAACGGGCTGGCACCGGCACGCGCATGACTACGTGGTGGTCGTGCTCACCGCCGGCAAGCTGATGCAGGAAACGAACAACGGCGAGATCGTCACCGAGCTCGCTGCCGGCCAGTCCTACGCGCGCGAAGTCGGCGTAGAACACAACGTGGTCAACCCGAACCCGCACGAATTCGTCTTCGTCGAGGTGGAACTCAAATGAATCTTCCCGCCGCGTTTACCGCATGCTTGATCGCACTCGTACCGTTGCCCGTCGTGGCGCAGGACGGCCCGCCGCAGGAGGAATTCCTGCCCAAGGGCGATAAGGGGCCCGTGGTGGTGGTGATCTCCGGGCAGTCCGGCACGCCGAATTACCGCAGCTACGCCGGCCAGGTGGCCGGGCTGGGGTATTACGCCGTGCTCATCGACGGCAAGGACATCCTCACGCGGCAGCAGGACGGCGCGGGAAACCTGCGCAAGGTCCTCGCCAGGGCGCAGGCTTCGCCCAAAGGGGCCCCCGGCAAGGCGATGGTGATCGGCTTCTCCCAGGGCGGCGGCGGAGTGCTGGCCCACGCGGTGGCGATGCCCGAGCTGTTCATGGCGGCAGTGGTGTACTACCCGGCGACGAGCTGGGCGCGCAGCCTAAGCGGCGTGGTCGGCCGGATGCAGCTGCCGATCCTGGTGCTCGCGGGCGAGCGCGACCGCTACAACAACTGCTGCCTGATCGAACACATGCGCGAGATGGACGCGGCGGCGAAGGCTCGCGGCCATCCGCTCGAGCTGGTCGTCTATCCGAACGCGGACCACGGCTTCAACCTGACCGGGCCTGCCTACCGCCCTGACGACGCCGCGGACGCGTGGCGCCGCACGATGGAGATGCTCGCAAAGCATCATCCCGTGAAGTAGTGAAAGAAAATCCTGAAACGAAAGGCGGCGCGAAAGGCACCTCGCAAGCTCGTCTGCCTGGAGACCTACTGGTCGGACCGGCAGCTGCAGGCATTCCGCGAGCGCTCGGTGCGGCCGTTTTTCGAAGGCCTCGCGGCGCAACTCGAGCCGCCGCTCGCGGTGGCGCATCGGTTCATGGATACGCCGTCACAACTGGTTTCTTATACTAAATATAAAAACGGATTGCTCTGGCGCGATCCTGCAACCTTCGATACGCCGGTCTACTACCTGTCGTTTCACGGTTCGCCGGGAAAGATCCACACCGCGCTGACCAGGATCGGCCCGGCGGCGCTGTGCCGCGCCTTCGCCGGCTGGGGCAAGGCCTACGCCAACCTGGTGTATTTCGCCGCCTGCAGCGTGTTCCGCGGCAGGCGCGGCGAGCGTTTTGCGCGCGACTTCCTCAGGAGTTCCGGTTGCCGGGCGGTCGTCGGCTACGCCACCGACGTGAACTGGATGGACAGCATGCTGACGGACCTCCTCTTCCTGCGGCGCTTCTACGCCGATCCGGATCCCTGGCGCAACCTGCGCCAAATCCATGATTCGGTGCTGAAAGATTTCGCCCCGGCGCGCGACCTCGGCCACGTCTTGCACATCCGCGGGCGCTGAGTTACTTTAGACCTAATCTATTCAGGTCTGGAGTAACCGCATTGGCGTCCCCCCAAATGGACCGGGAAACCGCTTCCCGCACCGACGACCACCAGGCGCTGCGCCTCTGGCTGCGCCTGCTGACCTGCTCGCAGCTGATCGAGCGCGAGGTGCGGGCGCGGCTGCAGGGGCGCTTCGACACCACGCTGCCGCGCTTCGACCTCATGTCGCAGCTCTGGCGCTATCCCGCGGGCCTGAAGATGAACGAGCTCTCGCGCCACCTCATGGTGACCGGCGGCAACGTCACCGGCATCGTCGACCCGCTGGAAAAGGAAGGCCTGGTCGAGCGCACGGCAGAGCCCGCCGACCGGCGCGCCTACCGGGTGCGCCTGACGCGCGCCGGCCGCAAGGCCTTCGCCGAGATGGCGCGCGCGCACGAGGGCTGGATCGTCGAGCTGCTCGGCGGGCTGTCGCGCAGGGAGCAGGCGGACACCTACCGCCTGCTGGCGAGGATGAAGCGGGTCACCATGGAGGCGGGGTCATGATCGAGGCGAAGCACTTCCTGTGGAAAGCGGACGGCAAGGTCGGCGTCATCACGCTCAACCGGGCCGAGAAGAAGAATCCATTGACCTTCGAGTCATATGCCGAACTGAGGGACTTGTTCATTCGATTGAAGCATGAAGATCAAATCAAGACGGTTGTCGTGAACGGAGCGGGCGGAAATTTCTGCTCGGGCGGCGACGTGCATGAAATCATCGGGCCGCTGACGAAAATGAAGATGCCGCAACTGCTCGAATTCACGCGCATGACGGGCGATCTCATCAAGGCGATGCGGCACTGCCCGCAGCCGGTGATCGCCGCGGTGGACGGCATTTGCGCGGGGGCGGGCGCGCTGGTCGCGCTTTTTTCGGACCTGCGCTACGGCTCCCCCGATGCGAAGGTCGCGTTCCTCTTTACGCGCGTGGGCCTGGCGGGCTGCGACATGGGCGCCTGCGCCATGCTGCCGCGCGTGATCGGGCAGGGCAGGGCCGCGGAGCTCCTCTACAGCGGGCGCTCGTTCTCGGCCGAGGAGGGCCTCGCCTGGGGCTTCTTCAATCGCATCAGTGATCGAGTTCTGGATTTTTCAGTTCAAACCGCAAAAGAACTCGCAGCCGGCCCGACCTTCGCCCATGGCATGACGAAGAAAATGCTGCACCAGGAGTGGAATGTCGGTCTGGACGAGGCAATCGAGATGGAAGCCCAGGCGCAGGCGATCTGCATGCAGACGAAGGACTTCCATCGCGCTTACGCGGCCTTCGCGGCGAAGAAAAAGCCGGTGTTCGAAGGCAACTGAGCCGATGACGCCGACCGCCCACGTCGACAGCTTCGCGCGCGACAACCTGCCGCCGCGCGCGCTGTGGCCCGAGTTCCGTTTCGACCTGCCCGAGCTGCAGTACCCGGAGCGCATGAACTGCGCCAGCGTGCTGCTCGATGACATGGTGCGCGCGGGCCACGGCGCGCGCATCGCGATCCGCGCGCCCGACGGCGAGTGCAGCTACCTGCAGCTGCTGGCGCAGGCGAACCGGATCGCCAACGTGCTGGTGCGCGACATGGGCCTCAGGCCCGGCAATCGCGTCCTCCTGCGCGGGCCCAACAACCCGATGATGGCGGCCTGCTGGTTCGCGGTGTTCAAGGCGGGCGGGATCTGCGTCGGCAGCATGCCGCTGCTGCGCGCAAAGGAGCTCACCGAGATCGTCAACAAGGCGCAGGTCACGCACGCGCTGTGCGACAAGCGGCTGGATGCGGAATTGAAGCTGGCCTTGCCTTCTTGTGATTCTCTCAAATCAATTCGATATTGGTATGACGATGAAACGGACGCGTTGATAAAAAGCCGATCCACGACTTTCAAGAACGTGAATACGTCCGCGGAAGATGTCGCGTTGATAGCCTTCACTTCGGGCACCACCGGGAAGCCCAAGGGCACGATGCACTTCCACCGCGACGTGATCGCAATGTGCGACTGTTTTCCGCGTTCCTGCCTGAAACCCTCGCCGCAGGATGTTTTCATCGGCTCGCCGCCGCTCGCGTTTACTTTCGGCCTCGGCGGCCTGCTGTGCTTTCCGCTGCGCTACGGCGCGAGCAGCGCGCTGGTGGAGAAATTCACGCCCGAGTCGCTCCTCGAGTCGGTCGCGAAGTTCAAGGCCACGATCCTGTTTACGGCGCCGATCATGTACCGCGCGCTGGCCGCGATCTGGCGCAACTATAAGCTGCCGTCGCTGCAGAAATGCGTCTCGGCGGGCGAGGCGCTGCCCGACGCGACGCGCCAGATGTTCAAAGAGGCGAGCGGCATCGAGATCATCGACGGCATCGGCTCGACCGAGATGATCCACATCTTTATTTCGCACGAGCCGGCGCACGTGAAGCGCGGCGCCACCGGCCATGCGCTGCCCGGCTATACCGCCGCGGTGTTGGACGAAAACGGCGCGCGCTGCGCGCCGGGCCAGATCGGGCGCCTCGCGGTCAAGGGCCCGACCGGCTGCCGGTATCTCGCCGACGAGCGGCAGAAGGATTACGTACGCGACGGCTGGAACCTGACCGGGGATGCCTACGTGATGGACATGGACGGCTACTACATCTACCAGGCGCGCACCGACGACATGATCATCTCGGCCGGCTACAACATCGCCGGGCCGGAAGTGGAGGGCGCACTGCTCTCGCACCCCGCAGTGGCCGAGTGCGGCGTGGTCGGGCAGGCCGAGGAAGAGCGCGGCACGATCGTCAAGGCTTTTGTGGTTCTGAAAAAAGATTTTTCTGCAAATGACGAAATGAAGGAACAACTTCAGGAACACGTCAAACGCACCATCGCGCCGTACAAGTATCCGCGCGACATCGAGTTCGTGGCCGCGCTGCCGCGCACCGAGACCGGCAAGCTGCAGCGCTTCAAGCTCAGGACCTCACCATGATGCAAATACTGCAACCGCCGGGCTGGGCAAGGCCGAAAGGCTATTCGAACGGCGTGGCCGCCGGGAGAACGGTTTTTGTCGCCGGTCAGATTGGCTGGACCGCTGAAGGAAAATGGGAAGCAAAGGATTTCGCCGGTCAATTCCGCCAGACCTTGAAGAATACACTCGCCGTGCTGGCGGAGGCCGGCGCCCGACCCGAGCACATCGTGCGCATGACCTGGTACGTCACCGACAAACAGGAGTACCTGCGCGCGGCGGCGGAGGTCGGCGCCGCCTACCGCGAACTGATCGGCAAGCACTACCCGGCCATGGCGGTGGTGCAGGTGGCCGGCCTGATGGAAGACGCTGCAAAGCTCGAGATCGAAACCACCGCCGTCGTGCCGGACCCTGCATGAAGGTTTCCATCGTCGGCGGCGGCCCCGGCGGCCTGTACTTCGCGCTGCTGGCGCAGAAGGCCTGGCCGCGCTGGGACATCACCGTCTACGAGCGCAACCGGCCCGACGACACCTTCGGCTTCGGCGTGGTGTTCTCCGACCAGACGCTGGACAGCTTCAAGGCCTGCGACGGGCCTTCCTACGAGATGATCCGGCGCCGCTTCGCCTACTGGGGCGACGTCGACGTGTCCTACAAGGGCCGCGTCATGCGCTCGGGCGGCAACGGCTTTTGCGGCTGCTCGCGCGTGGCGCTGCTGCACATCCTGCACGACCGCTGCCGTGAACTGGGCGTGAAACTGGTCTTCCAGAAGGAAGTTCAGTCCCTGGAGGAATTGGCGGATTCCGACCTGATCGTCGTCGCCGACGGCATCAATTCGCAACTACGGGAGAAAAACCGCGAGCACTTCCAGCCCAGCGTCGACCTGCGGCCGAACAAGTTCACCTGGCTGGGATCGACCAAGCCGCTCGACGCCTTCAAGTACTTTTTCCGCGAGACCGCCGAGGGCATCATCCTCGCCCACTGCTACCAGTACGAGGAAGGCCGCAGCACCTGGGTGATCGAGACCGACGAAGCCACCTGGAGGAACTTCGGCTTCGACACCAAGGACGAGCCGGAAATGGTTTTGAAATTACAAGAAATTTTTTCACAGGAACTGAACGGTCATCCGCTTATCGCCAACCGCTCGCTGTGGCGCAAATTTCCAACGATTACCAACAAGACCTGGGTCAAGGGCAATGCAGTGCTGGTCGGCGACGCCAAGGCGACGGCGCATTTCTCGATCGGTTCGGGCACCAAGCTGGCGATGGAAGATGCGATTGCCCTGTTTGATGCAGTTCGTTCTCAGGCTTCTTTGGGTAAGGCATTAGAAAAATATGACACCGCAAGGCGCGAAGAAGTAGAGAAGACACAGCACGCCGCCAACGTGTCGTTGGCCTGGTTCGAGCACATGCGGCGCTACTGGGACATGGACCCGCTGCAGTTTGCCTTCGGCGTCATGTCGCGCTCCAAGCAGATCACCTGGGAGAACCTCGAGCTGCGCGACCCGGCGTTCGTGCGCGAGGTCAGGGTCTGGTTCGCCAAAAAAATAAAGGATCAGGGTTTCGACGTCGATCTCGCGAATCCCCCGGTGCCGATGTTCACGCCGTTCCGGCTGCGCGGCATGACGCTGGAGAACCGCGTCGTGGTGTCGGCGATGGACCAGTATTGCGCGCGGGACGGCGTGCCGGGCGACTGGCATCTCGTGCACCTGGGCTCGCGCGCCATCGGCGGCGCGGGCATGGTGTGCGTCGAGATGACCTGCGTGTCCCCGGAAGGCCGCATCACGCCGGGCTGCACCGGGCTGTGGAACGAGGCGCAGCGCGACGCGTTCCGGCGCATCGTCGATTTCTGCCACGCCAATTCGAAGGCGAAGCTGTGCCTGCAGATCGGCCACTCTGGACGCAAAGGCTCGACGCAGCTCGGCTGGGAAAGGATGGATCATCCGCTCGAGAGCGGCAACTGGCCCATCGTCTCGGCCTCGCCGGTTCCGTTCTACGAGGGGGTTTCGCAGGTTCCGCGCGAGATGAAAAAAGCGGACATGGAAAAAATACAGAATGATTTTGTCAGGAGTACGGGCCTCGCAAGCGAAGCGGGATTCGACATGCTCGAACTCCACATGGCGCACGGCTACCTGCTCGCGAGCTTCATCTCGCCGCTCACCAACCGGCGCAGCGACGAATACGGCGGCTCGATCGAGAACAGAATGCGTTTCCCGCTGGCAGTTTTTGAATCTTGCAGAAAAAAATTCCCGAAACAAAAGCCGATGTCCGTGCGGATTTCGGCCGCCGACTGGGTGCCGGGCGGGCTTGCGGGGGAAGACCTGGTGGCGCTGACGCGAATGCTCAAAGACGCCGGCTGCGACCTCGTCGATTGCTCCACCGGCCAGACCGTGCCGCAGCAGCGGCCGGTCTACGGCCGCATGTACCAGGCGCCGTACTCCGATTGGGTGCGCAATGAAGTCGGCATCGCGACCATGACCGTGGGCGCGGTGACGAGCGCGGACCAGGTCAATACGCTGCTTGCCGCGGGCAAGGCCGACCTGGTGGCGCTTGCCCGGCCGCACCTCGCCAATCCGTATTTCACGCTGCAGGCCTCCGCCTGGTACCAGCACGCGCAGCAGTTCTGGCCGCCGCAGTATCTCGCCGGACGCGACCAGGCGCTGCGCAATGCGCCGCGCGAACGCGACGAACTGACCGAACTGCGGCTGCGGGCGCGGCCCGCCAGCCACGAGGTAAAAGACGGAAGGTAACTACTTTTTGTCCTCGACCAGGACGTAACCCTTGCCGCGCATGCAGGCGCCGAGCGCCTGGCCCTCCTGCATCCGCACGTCGGCCTGACTGGGGCCAAACGGCGCGCCGAAGCGCGGGTCGGCGTTGGTCATCCCGGGGTTCCCCACCGGGCCGAATCTGTCCTGCGTCAGTTTGCGGCAGGCGGCGAGGTCGCCGGCGAGCGCCGAGTCGTCGCTCCCGGGCTTGTGCCAGCGAATCGCGGTGCAGGCGGAAATGCCCGCCACGAGAGCAAGTGCAAAAAGAAGTGAGGCGAGGCGGAGCATGGTCCGCTGTGGATTCTATTCCCGTCGCCTGGGTTAGGATGCCCCTCTGATGCACGCCAACATCGGCAAATATGCGATCCAGAAACTGCTCGGCAAGGGCGCGACCGCTTCCGTGTATCTGGGGAGCGACGCTTTTGCGGGCCGCGAAGTTGCAATCAAGGTGCTCGATTCGATGCCCAAGGACCCTGAGGAGGCGCGCCGCCAGCTGAAGTTTTTCCAGAACGAGGCGTCCCTCGCGGGCAAGCTGCGCCACCCGCACATCGTGCGCATCTTCGACGCCGGCGTCGAAAAAAAGGATGGCCTGGACCTGCCCTACCTGGTGATGGAGCTGGTCGAGGGCACCTCCCTGCAGCCGCATTGCGATCCGGCCAGGCTGCTGCCGACGGCGCGCACCGCGCAGATCGCCTACAAATGCTGCAAGGCGCTCGAGTACGCCAACACCGCGGGCGTCGTGCATCGCGACATCAAGCCGGCGAACATCATGCTTGGCTCGGACTACGACATCAAGCTGTCGGATTTCGGCGCGGCGCAGCTCGCGCGCTCGGATACCACGCAGGTGGCGGGCGTGGGCTCGCCCGCCTACATGTCCCCCGAGCAGATTCGCGGCGGCGAGGAGATCGATTTCCGCTCCGACATGTTTTCGCTCGGCGGGGTGATGTACCACATGCTCACCGGGGCGCGCCCCTTCGGCGGCGCCACGGCCTATGCGCTCATGGACGAGATCCTCGGCAAGGAGCCGCCGCCGCCCTCGGCGGCGAGCCCCGGTGTTTCCCCGGCGCTGGACCAGGTCGTGCTGCGCGCGCTGGGCAAGTCGCGCGCCGAGCGCTTCGAGAGCTGGAGCGAGTTCGCCGCGGGCCTGGAACCCCTGCTCGCGGAGGAAGACGCGACGATGTCGAGCCTTTCCGACGTGGAGGAATTCAGCGCCATGCGCCGGCTTGCGTTCTTCTCCGGGTTTTCCGACACCGAGCTGTGGGAAACCGTGCACAAGTGCCGCTGCCGCAAATTTTCCGCCGGCACCGACCTGATCCGCGAAGGCGTGGAGAGCGACCACATCTACGTGCTCGCGGCGGGCATGCTCAAGGTGACGCAGCGCGGCAAGCTGCTCAACGCGGTGAGCCCGGGCGAATGCGTGGGCGAGATGATCTACGCGCGGCGCCGCGCGGCGCCGCGCAGCGCCACCGTCACCGCGATGGAGATGAGCTGGGTGCTCGACCTGCGCATCGCGGACATCGACGGTTTCTCCGAGGCCTGCCGCGCGCGCTTCAGCGAAGCCTTCCTGCGCGTGATGGCCGACCGCCTGTCGATGCTTGGCGGCCGGCTCGTCTCGCTGATGCAGGAGAAGAACGTCGGTCTGGTATAGGTGCCGCCGGTGCGGCTGCTGCTGCTTTCCAATTCACGCAATCCGGGCGGCGGCTGGCTCGACCATGCCGGGGCCGAGATCCGTGATTTCCTCGGCCCGCCGCGCGGGGCGCTCCTGTTCTTTCCGTTTGCCGCGGTGTCGATGAGCTTCGATGCCTATGCAGCCCTGGCGCGCAGGCGTTTCGCGCGGATGGGATACCGGCTGCTGGGCGCCCAGCGCGCGAGCCTCCCTGCGGCACGCGACGCGGCCGGGTTCGTCGCCGGCGGTGGCAATACCTTTCGCCTGCTGGATGAAATGCAGCGGCGCGGCTGGCTTGCGGCGGTGAAACGCGCTGCGCGTGCGGGCACGCCCTATATCGGCTGGAGCGCGGGCTCGAACCTCGCCTGCCCGACGATCCGCACCACCAACGACATGCCGATCGTCGCGCCGCGCTCGCTCGCGGCGATGGGCCTGGTCCGGTTCCAGCTCAATCCGCACTACACCGAGCGCAGCCTGGCGCGCCACGGCGGCGAGACGCGCGACCAGCGCATCGCCGAGTTCCAGGCGCTCAATCCGGGGGTGCCGGTGCTCGGCCTGCGCGAGGGCAGTCTGCTGCGGCTCGAAGGCCGCCGGCTCGAACTGCGCCTGGGCAGCGGAGCACGGCTGTTCCTGAATTCAGGAAAAATCAGAAATCTCGAAGCCGGCGCGGACCTTTCCTTTTTGCTGAAATGAAAACCAGGAAACGCTGCCCCTGGGCCGGGAACCCGCTCGCGATCCGCTACCACGACCGCGAGTGGGGCGTGCCGGTGCGCGACGACCGCAAGCTGTTCGAATTCCTGGTCCTGGAAGGCGCGCAGGCGGGGCTCTCCTGGGACACCATCCTCGCCAAGCGGGAGAATTACCGCAAGGCCTTCGCGGGGTTCGATCCTCTGAAGATTTCCCGCTTCAGCGCGGCAAAAAAACGCTCCTTGATGAAAGACGCGGGCATCGTGCGCAACCGGCTGAAAATCGAATCGGCGGTGGTCAACGCAAAATGCTTCCTCGCGTTGCAGGAGGAGTACGGCAGCTTTTCGGCCTACCTATGGAAATGCGTGGACGGAAAACCGGTGAAGAACAGCCACAAGACGATGGCCACGGTGCCGGCGCGCAGCGAAATTTCCGATGCGCTGTCGGCCGATCTCAAGCGCCGCGGCTTCAAGTTCGTGGGAACGACCATCATGTATGCTTTCATGCAGGCGATGGGCCTGGTTGACGATCACCTGCGCGGCTGTTTCCGCGCGGCAAAAAGGCGCACATGACGCTCGTTGGGAAACTGCTCGCGATCCTGCTATGGCTGCCGGCGCTGCCCGTGTTCGGTTTCGACCTGAACGGCGTCGCGCTGGGCGGCAAGGAGGTCGAGGCGAAGAAGGCCATGCCGAGCGCGCTGTGCAAGGCATTGGAGTGGAAATCCGACGCGGCGGACCGGCGCTGCGACGACGCCAAGGTCTCGGTGGGCGGCGTCGAGACGCGCATCACGGTGTTCCTCAAGGCGGATGCAATCCAGGCCTACGAGCTGCGCTTCGACATGAAAGAACTCGAGCGCATGAAAGTGCACCTCAGGAAGCGCTGGGGCGAACCGCTCGCCGAGGCGACCGAAGTCATCGCGAGGCGCGACAAGCCCGAGCGCAAGGTGTTCAAGATGCGCTGGGAGAAGGGCGCCGACCGCGCGCTGCTCGTCGCGCAGCTGGAAAAGAAACGCGCCAGCCTCGAAGTCTCGCGCGGCAACTTCCCGGTCGAGATCTACCGCGTCAAATAAATCAGGGACAGACCACGTTTTTACCAAAAACGTGGTCTGTCCCTGTTTTTACGATGGGTAGATCCAGGGGCGGCGCTTGCGGTCGGCGGCCTGGAACGCCGCGATTCTCGGCTCCAGGGCCTGCGTCAGGCCGATCTCGTCCAGGCCCTCGAGCAGCATCTTGCGGTTGCGCGGCGCAACATCGAAGCGTACCGAGCCGTTGATGGTCTGCTGCTCGAGGTCGACGGTAAACGGCTCTGCATTGGAATTTGAAGCTTTTTCAGCTAATTCTTCAACAATTGGCGCGGGAAGCACGATGGCGAGCAGTCCGTTCTGGAAGCAGTTATTGAAGAAGATCTGGCCGAAGGAGGGCGCGATCACGCAGCGCATGCCCATGCTGGCGAGCGCCCAGACCGCCACCTCGCGCGAACTGCCGGTGCCGAAGAACTCGCCGCAGACCAGGATCTGCGCGCCGCGGTAGCGCGCCTGGTTGAGGACGAAGTCCGGGTTCTCGGCGCCGCCCGGGAGGAAGCGCACCATTTCGAAGGCGTACTTGCCGAGTTCCTCCCTCGGCATGCCGGTGCAGCGCTCGATGCGGATGATGAGGTCGGTGTCAATGTTCTTCTTCAGGAACGGCACCGCGACCGCGGTAAGGGTTTTGAACCTGTTCATCCGAAACTCCTTACATCGACGATTTCCCCAGCCAATGCAGCCGCCGCAGCCGTCGCCGGGCTCGCGAGGTGCGTGCGCGCCTGCGGGCCCTGGCGGCCGACGAAGTTGCGGTTCGAGGTGGAGACGCAGCGCGCCAGCGGCTCGACCAGGTCGCCGTTCACGCCCACGCACATCGAGCAGCCGGCCTCGCGCCATTCGAAGCCCGCGGCGAGGAAAATCTCGTGCAGCCCTTCGGCCTCGGCGTCCTGCTTGATGCGCCAGGATCCCGGCACCACCCAGGCCTTGACGTGCTTTGCCGCCTTGCGCCCGCGCACGATCGCCGCCGCGGCGCGCAGGTCGGGCAGGCGCGAGTTGGTGCAGGAGCCGATGAAGACGCGATCCACTTTCGTGCCCGCGATCGGCTCGCCTTCGCTGAGGCCCATGTAGACGAGCGCCTCGGGCTTGTTGCCGGGAATCCTGCCGTCCACGCCGATCACGTCCTCGGGGCTGGTGCCCCAGGTGATCTGCGGCGCGAGCGCCGAGCAATCCAGCACGTGCTCCTTGTCGAACTTCGCCCCGGCGTCGCTGGGCAGCGTTTTCCAGTGTTCCACCGCCTGGTCCCAGAGCGCGCCCGCGGGTGCATGGCGCCGGCCCTTGAGATAGGCGTAGGTTTTCTCATCGGGCGCGATCATGCCCGCCTTGGCGCCGAGTTCGATGGAAAGATTGCACACGGTGAGCCGGCCCTCCATCTCCAGGCCGCGGATCGCGTCGCCCGCGTATTCGACCGCATAGCCCACGCCCCCCGCGGTGCCGATCTTGCCGATGAGCGCGAGGATCAAGTCCTTGGCGGTGACGGCGCGCGGCGGCTTGCCGTCGAAGCGCGCGCGCATGGTTTTCGGCCGCTGCTGCACGATGGTCTGCGTTGCGAGCACGTGCGTGAGTTCGCTCGTGCCGATGCCCCAGGCGAGCGCGCCGAGCGCGCCGTGCGTGCAGCTGTGGCTGTCGCCGCAGAGCAGCGTGCTCCCCGGCAGCGTGAAGCCGAGCTCCGGCCCGACGACGTGCACGATGCCCTGGCCATCCTGGCCGACGTCGTAGATTTTGACGCCCGTGCGCCTGCTCTCGGCGCGGAAGCTTTCGATCATCTTGTCGGCCCAGGGAAAATTGCCGCCCTTCGCTCGCGGCACGGTGGAGACGACGTGGTCCATCGAGCCGATGGTGAGCTCGGGGTTGCGCACGCCGATGCCGCGCTGCTTGATCTCCAGCAGGCCGCGCTGGCCCGAGAGTTCGTGCATCAGGTGGCGGTCGACGTGCAGCAGGTGCACGCCGTCGCCCAGATCCTCGACCAGGTGCTGGTCCCAGATCTTGTCGAACATGGTTTTGGCCGTCATTCGATCCTGATCTTCGCTTTCTTCACCACGCCTTCCCAGAGCGCGAAATCGGCGCGCACCTGGGCCGCGTATTCCTCGGGCGTATTGCCGACCGGTTCTATGCCGAGCACGCCGAAGCGTTCCCTCACCGCGGGTTCCTTGAGCACCATTGAAATCTCGCGCTGCAGCTTCTGCACCACCGGCCGCGGCGTCTTCGCCGGCGCGAAAACGCCGATCCAGGAATTGACGACGAAATCCGGCAGCCCCGACTCGATGAAGGTGGGCACGTCGGGCAGCGCCGCCACGCGCGCCGTGCTGGTGATGCCCAGCGCCTTGAGCTTGCCGGCGCGAATGAACTGGCCGGCGCTGGCGATCGCCGTGAAGACGAGGGGAATCTGGCCGCCGACGGCGTCGCCCACGGCCTGGGCGCCGCCCTTGTAGGGGATGTGGAGGAAATCGGTGCCGACTCGCTGGTTGATCATTTCCCCGACCAGGTGCGACGTGCCGCCGGTGCCCGAAGTGCCGTAGGAGAGCGTGCCAGGCTTGGCCTTGGCGAGCGCGATCAGTTCGCGCAGGTCCCTGGCGGGGACGGAGGGATGCGCGGCGGCGATCACCGCCGCATCACCCAGCTTCGTCACCGGCACGAAATCGCGCAGCGTATCGACGGGCATTTTCGCGAAGACGTGCGGGTTGATCACCATCGCGCCGTCGAAGCCGATCAGCAGCGTGTGGCCATCCGGCGAGGCTTTCGCCACCGCCTCGGCGCCGATGTTGCCGCTGGCGCCGACCCGGTTCTCGATGATCACGGGCTGGCCAAGGCGGGCGCTCAGCCGCTCGCTGATCGCGCGCGTCGAACTGTCGGCGAAGCCGCCCGCGGAGAACGGAACAACCAGGTGAACCTGCCTGGAAGGCCATTCCTGCGCCGTCAGGCCCGAAGAGAAAACCAGCGCAAGAAGAACAAGAAAACGCACGCAACCCTCCTTAGCGGGGATACGAACCGTTGTTGACGTCCAGCGTAGTCCCGTTTACGTACTCGGGGCAAGCGCTGCCGAGCCACAGGATCGCTGCGGCGATTTCTTCGGGCCTGCAGACGCGGCCCGCGTAGACCGATTTCATGACGCCGTCCTTGCGCGACTGCGGCAGCTGCTCGTACATCGCGGTCTGCGTCGGGCCGGGCGCCACCGCGTTGACCAGGACGCCGTAGGGCCCGAGTTCTTTCGCCCAGGCTTTGGTCAGGTTTAGGATCCCGGCCTTGGTGATGCCGTACCAGAGGTCCGGGTGCCCGGTGAACGCCGCCACCGAGCCGACGTTGACGATGCGCCCGGATTTCCTCTGCTTCATCTGCACGGAAAAAGACTCGATCAGTTTCGCGGGCGCCTCGATATTCACAGCCAGCACTTCGCGCTTGTGGTCTTCCGGTATGGCTCCGTAGGGGTCGCAAAAGAGCACCCCCGCGTTGTTCACGAGGGTGTGAATTTCATGTTTCGCGAGCTTCTTGATTTCCGCAAGGTTTCGCAGGTCGAATTCGATGCGTTCCGCCGCCTTCAGATCAAAAGCGGAAAAATCCTTGTCGAGCGCAAGGACCTTCCAGCCGGCGCCGGCGAACGCGCGGGCGGTGGCAAGGCCGATGCCGCGGCCCGCGCCCGTGACGAGAACGGTGTTCATCGGCGGATTCTAAAGGCTAGAATCGGGCGCAATGCATTTCGACGCACTGGTCATCGGCGCAGGTTTTGCGGGGCTCTACCAGCTCCACTGCCTGCGCGACCGCCTGGGCCTGCGCGTCAGGGTGCTGGAGGCGGGCGGCGACCTCGGCGGCACCTGGTACTGGAACCGGTATCCGGGCGCGCGCTGCGACTCCGAAAGCCACGTCTACCGCTATTTCTTTTCGCGCGAGCTATCCGATGAGCGGCAATCCAGCGAGCGCTACCCTGGCCCGCCGGAGATCCGCGCCTATCTCGACCACGTGGCGAAGAAGTTCGACCTGCGGCGCGACCTGCAATTCGACACGCGCGTTACCGGCGCTCACTACGATGAGGCGCAGAACCTCTGGCGCATCGAGACCGCGCGCGGCGAGAAGTTCTCCGCGACCTATGTCATCACCGCGGTGGGCTGCATCTCGGCGGCCAACGTTCCCGACCTGCCCGGGCTGAAGGACTTCCGCGGCAAGTGGTACCACACCGGCGAATGGCCGCACGAGGGCGTGGACTTCCGCGGCAAGCGCGCCGGCCAGATCGGCACCGGCTCTACCGGCATCCAGGCCGCGCCGGTGATCGCCGAGACCGCCGCGCATCTCACCGTGTTCCAGCGCACCGCCAACTACAGCGTGCCGGCGCGCAACGCGCCGCTTACGCCGGAGTTCAAGCGCTGGGTGAAGGAAAACTTCGAGGAGATCCGCGGCATTGCCCAGACCACCGTCAATGGCCATGCCTTCCGCATCTCCGAGCGCAAGGTCGGCGACGTCACGCCCGCGGAGCGCGAGGCGATCTACCGGGCCGCGTGGGAGTACGGCGGGCTGCAGTTTCGCGCCACGTTCTTCGATCTGCTCACCGACAGGGCCGCCAACAGCACCGCCGCGGAGTTCGTCAAGTCGCGCATCCGCGCCGTCGTCAAGGACCCTGCCACCGCGGAAAACCTCGCCGACATCGACCACCCGTACTCGGCCAAACGCCCGCCGATCGACAGCGACTACTTCGAGACCTTCAACCGGCCGAACGTGGCGCTGGTCAATTTGCGCAAGGATCCGATCGAGCGCGTGACGGCCAATGGCATCAGGACGAAGAGCAGGGAGCATCCCCTCGACATCATCGTCTTTGCCACCGGCTTCGACGCCATGACCGGGACGCTGTTCAAGATCGACATCAAGGGCCGGGCAGGCAAGCCGCTGCGCGAGTACTGGAAGAGCGGGCCGCAGACCTACCTGGGCCTGCAGATGCCGGGTTTCCCG
>Ga0187893_10005658_pt1 | contig 22172 bp, 24 predicted proteins | sample MA1701074metaG_FD_139574 | JGI IMG/M metagenome (GOLD analysis project Ga0187893, IMG submission 139574) | White microbial mat communities from a basaltic lava cave in the Kipuka Kanohina Cave System on the Island of Hawaii, USA - MA170107-4 metaG ...
CAATAATTCCAAAGCAAACCATAAAGTATAACACAACAAACCCAATGCAAAAATGAAATGTATGGCTAACCTGTAGTGGCTTACATAAAGCAGTTCGGAATCTTCTAACCCGCTTTGCACCATGACCCAGCCTACCAAACCCTGTAATGCTCCTAATAAAAAAAGAATGACCAGGGGACGAATCATTTCTTTTTTAAATCGCTTCTGAATAATGAAGATTACAAATGGAACAATAAATGCCACCCCTATCAACCTGGCCCAAAGACGATGAAACCATTCCCAGAAGAAAATGAATTTAAAATCTTCTAATGTGAAATAGGCATTCAGGTATTTGTATTGAGCGATCTGTTTGTATTTGTCAAATGCGGTTTGCCAATCTTGTTCATTCATAGGCGGCAGGGCACCCATAATGGGTTTCCATTCGGTAATAGAAAGACCGGAACCTGTCAGCCGGGTTATGCCACCAAGCAATACCTGTATTATGATCATAAACACACCAACCAGTAACCAGACAGCTACCGGCTTTGAAGAACGGGTTGGCTGCAATTCATTCGTCATAGCGGCTGCAAAGGTAATTGTGGATTGCTTCCAAAGATTGTCAGCATTTGGAGTAAAAGAAATTAATTTTTGTGGATTAAATTTTTAAGCTGTTGTATTTTTCATTCAGTATCTCTGTTATTTTCGCCCTGAATATTTTCCCGTGCTAAAATCTTTTTACCAGGACGAATTAATAGAAGCCGGCTGCGATGAGGCAGGCCGCGGTTGTTTTGCAGGGCCGGTGTTTGCAGCATCTGTTATTTTGCCAAAAGATTTTTATCATCCTTTATTAGACGATTCCAAAAAACTTACTGCTGAACAGCGAAACGAACTGCGGCCAATCATTGAACGGGAAGCTATAACTTATGCAGTAGCCTCTGTTGACAACGATGAAATTGATGTCATCAATATTTTAAAAGCATCTTTTAAAGCTATGCATTTGGCTATTGGCAAACTGACGCAGAAACCAAAGCTTTTATTGATTGACGGAAATCGGTTTATTAAATACAAAAGAATCCCGCATCAATGCATCATTAAAGGCGATGGCGAATATGCTAGCATAGCTGCAGCCAGCATTCTTGCAAAAACTTACCGGGATGAATATATGCAGGCATTGCATGAAGAATTTCCAATATACCATTGGAACAGGAATAAAGGATACGGCACGCCGGCACATCGTGGCGCTATTGCTGAATATGGTATTTGCAAATACCATCGTAAAAGTTTCCGTATGATGACGGAAGAACAATTAGAGCTTTTTGAAGATTAAAGATGCAATGTTCCTTTATTTAAGCTATAATTAATCGTTCCACTTTCCCAGACCTTCTCTTATTATTACAGGTTCTGCTCCTGTACAGTCAACAACAGTTGAAGGAACCACTCCACCAATGCCACCATCAACAACAATATCTACTTCATTCCTGAAATTTTCATACATGATCTCGGGATCTGTATAATCTTCTACCATCTCACCAGGTAATGATGCACTAAGTATGGGTCTGCCCAGTTCATTAATAATAGCCTGCGCAATCTTATTATCCGGTATGCGCAAACCAATAGTATCTTTTTTGCTTTGCAATATTTTAGGTACCATTTTACTGGCAGGTAAAATAAATGTGTAAGGGCCAGGCAGGTACTCTTTCAGCAGTCGGAAAGTTGTCGTTGGTATTTGTTTGGCATAATCACTTAAATGGCTTAAATCGGAACAAATAAAAGAAAGCTGGGCTTTTTTAGGATCTACTTTCTTTATATAGCATATCTTTTCAATAGCTTTATGTTCGAGTATATCACAACCTAATCCATAGATTGTATCAGTAGGATAAATAATGATGCCACCACGCCGTAAACTTTCAACAGTTGTTTTTATTTGCCGGAGTTGCGGATTTTCGGGATGAATGCGCAATAACATGGGAAGAATATTTATACCAGCAACACAAATTTTTTTAGCCTATAAAACTACTGGTGTTTTTTTAAATAGAATTATGTTAATTGCCAATTACCTGATAATTTATAATTTCCGGTAATTTTATCTTTGTTTAAAACGGACTGTTATGCAGCTTAAGCCGGTAACTACTGTTGATACCATTGAACCAACTTATTTCAAAAAAAATTTTTATCGTCCCGGTGTACCTATTGTTATTAAGAACCTCTCAAAAGAATGGCCGGCTTTTACTAAATGGAACTGGGAGTATTTTAAACAACTCGCCGGCGATAAAAAAGTGCCGCTTTATAATAACGTAAAAAGTGATGCCTTTACCCCTATCAATAGAGCCGACGACTATAAAACATTTGGTGAGTATATTGAGATGATCAGCAAAGGCCCTGCCGGCTGGCGCATATTTTTATTCAACATTTTTGATCATGCCCCTCAACTGATTGAAGATTTTACATGGCCTGAACATTTAATGAAAGGCTTTGTAAAAAAATATCCCATGCTCTTTACAGGTGGTGCCACCAGCGTTACACACATGCATTTTGATATTGACATGTCGCATATTCTGCACACACAGTTTGGCGGAAGAAAAAGAGTGCTGATGTTTCCGTTCAAAGAACAGTATAAACTTTATCGCAAGCCATTTGAAGTGTTGAGTCTCGCTGATTTTTCTCACTATTATGAACAAAATGGTTCACCCGACTATGAAAAATTTCCGGCATTGAAACTGGCTGAAGGTTTTGATTTTACGCTGGAACCCGGTGATACACTTTTTATGCCCGCCGGTTATTGGCACCACATGGAATACCTTGATAGCGGATTTGCTATGAGCTTAAGGGCCTTGCATCCTGCCCTTGGCACTAAACTCAAAGGCGTTTGGAATTTATTCGGCATGCGTACTATTGATACAGTAATGAAAAGAACGGCACCTAAGTGGTGGTATGAGAACAAAAAGAAAAGAATTTTTGAAAAGGCGGAGAAAGAACTACAGTTATCCGCATAAAAAAAATCACATCAAGTTCGCAGTGAACATTGATGTGATTTTAATAGTTTCTCTTTGAACTTAAATTGAAATCACTGTATCGTCCAAACTTCTCTTCCTCTAAGTAATTTATCCAAATCTCCGGGCTTACTTGCTATCGCATTTTCAATTTGCAATTTCATTTGATCTTCATAGCAGGGACGATCATTTTGATAAAACACACCAAACGGTCTTGGTAAATGTCCTTCCATTTTGGGATCGTCAAAAATGCGGGTCAATATCTGGGCTTTGTAAATATCTTTTTCATCATGTATCCACAGATCATCAGCGCTATGGCCTTCATCAAGGTTTACTACTTTGGGAGTAAAGCCATCCAGTTTTATTCCCAACCTATTGGTAGCGCCGAATAATAACGGCTTGCCTTGTTCAAGGAATAATGTTTCCTGCGCTTTCGAACTTTTTTCTGTGAAGATTTCAAAAGCGCCATCATTAAAAATGTTGCAGTTTTGATATATCTCTAAAAAAGATGCTCCTTTATGCTGTTGCGTTCTTATCAGCATAGCCTGCAGGTGTTTTGGATCACGATCCATTGTACGTGCCACAAAACTTGCATCTGCACCCATGGCCAAAGCCAATGGATTGAACGGATGATCAATGCTGCCAAACGGAGTTGACTTTGTTACTTTATTTTCTTCTGATGTAGGAGAATATTGTCCTTTTGTCAATCCATATATCTGGTTGTTGAACACTAAAAGATTCACATCAAAATTTCGGCGCAGCAAATGAATGGTATGATTGCCACCAATACTAAGACTATCACCATCTCCGCTTACGATCCAAACACTTAGTTCAGGACGGCTTGCTTTCAGTCCTGAAGCAACAGCTGTTGCACGGCCATGGATCGAATGCATGCCATACGTATTCATATAATAAGGAAACCGGCTGCTGCATCCGATACCTGAAACAATCACAATATTCTCACGGGGAATGCCCAATGTTGGCATTACTTTCTGTACCTGTGCCAGTATAGAATAATCACCGCACCCGGGGCACCAGCGAACTTCCTGGTCAGTTGCAAAGTCTTTGGCGGTAAGAGCCGGTGGCGCTGTCGTTACATCACTCATAAAAAAAATTGGTTGTAAAATTACGGAACTATCATAAGACTTGGTTTTTGAAATCAGAACTATCTAAAACCTTTAACGCAGCCGCAATCGGTATTTGTAATAAATTACAGCTCAATCTGATATTTATGACCAATCCCGTTTATGACTTTGGCATGGTGGGCCTGGGCACTATGGGCCGCAACCTGCTGTTGAATATTGCCGATCATGGCTTTGCTGCAATTGGGTATGACAGGGAAGCAGCAAAAGCAACATTGCTCGAATCCTCTGCTACTCCGGGCACTACAGTGAAAGGCGTTGGTTCTGTTAATGACCTTGTAGCCGGTTTGAAAATACCCCGAAAGATCATGTTACTTGTGCCCGCAGGTCCTATTGTAGATGCTGTTATTAATGATCTGCTTCCATTGTTACAAGAAGGCGATATCATCATTGATGGCGGAAATTCCCATTTTCCTGACACATTGAGAAGGATCAATTACCTGCAGGATAAAAAAATTCATTTCATGGGCATGGGAGTAAGTGGTGGCGAACAAGGCGCCAGGACGGGGCCAAGCATTATGCCTGGTGGTGATGTTGAAGCATGGAACCATGTAAAGTCAATTTTAGAATCGGTGACCGCAAAGGTGAATAATGAGCCCTGCGTTGCTTATATGGGAAAAAATGCAGCCGGTCACTATGTAAAAATGGTGCACAATGGTATTGAATACGGTATCATGCAAATGATCAGCGAAGTATATGATTTTTTAAAAAGAGGACTTCAATTAAGCAATGATGAATTGCATCTTGTTTTTAAAAAATGGAATGAAGGTGAACTGCAGTCTTTCCTGGTTGAAATAACTGCGGATATTTTTACCAAAAATGATGAGGCTGGCAACGACAAACTCGTAGATGTGATTTTGGATAAAGCCGGATCGAAAGGCACTGGAAAATGGACATCGCAGGAAGCAATGGATTTGCCTATTCCATTACCTACTATTGATATGGCTGTTGCCATGAGAGATATTTCTGTTTATAAAAATGAAAGAATGCAGGCTGCTGCTCTCTATAAACCAAAGGCAAAAGATTTTTCGAAAAATAAAGACAAACTTATCAACCAGGTTCAGGATGCATTGTATGCTGCAACAATGATAACTTATGCGCAAGGTCTTGCCATGTTGTACAAAGCTTCAGCAGAGCGGCAAATGGATATTCCTTTAAAAGATGTGGTAAGAATATGGAGGGGCGGCTGCATTATTCGTTCAGCACAATTAGAAATTTTTACAGCAGCGTATAAAAAGAATCCCACACTGCCTAATATTTTATTGGATAAAAAAATTGCTGCGATCATTAAGAAGAAACAAGCGGCTTTAAGAAAGGTAATTCAATACTATGCAGCAGCAAAAATTCCAGCAGCGTCATTGATGAGTGCTTTGGCCTATTTCGATGCTTATTCAAGTGAAAGAATGGCCACCAATCTTATACAGGCGCAAAGGGATTATTTTGGAGCTCATACTTATCAGCGATTAGATAAAGAAGGCAGTTTTCATACTGAGTGGCAGGAGAACTGAGGTCGGAAGTCCGAAGTCAGAGGTCTGAATATTACATTGCCTGTAAGCCTTATTACAAGATATTTTTAAACATTATGTAAATGAAAACTAAGAAGAATATTACCCCAACATTACTTTTCATATTCGGCGGCAGCGGCGATCTTACTAATAGAAAACTGATACCTGCACTTTATAATTTATATATTGATAACTATCTTCCTGATAAATTTTTTGTGATCGGCGCAGGGCGTACCTCTTTTGCTTCGCATGAAGAATACAGAAATAAGTTATTGGAAGGTGTACAACAATTCTCCCGCCGCAAGGGAGAAGGCAATGGTGAATGGAAAAAATTTTCCGAAAACATTTTATACTTTGAAAAAGATCTTTTAGATGACAATACGTATGGAAATATCATCGGTTGGATCAATGATAAAGCAAAAGAATGGAATGCAAGGCCAACGGTAATATTTTACCTGGCTGTAGCCCCCCAACTGGCGCCAGGCATTGCTCAAAAATTAGCGGATCAAAAAATTTGTACCGATCCATCGCATACACGTATTGTTTTTGAAAAACCATTCGGACATGACTTGCAAAGTGCTCATGAACTGAATAAGCTTTTAGCCGGTTTGTTTAGAGAAGAACAAATATTTCGTATTGATCATTATCTCGGTAAAGAAACAGTGCAAAACATACTGGCTTTTCGTTTTGCCAACACCATGTTTGAACCGATTTGGAATTGCAATTATATAGATCATATACAGATCACTGCTGCAGAAACTGTAGGAGTAGAAGACAGGGGAAGTTATTTTGAACAGGCCGGTGCATTGAGAGATATGGTACAAAACCACATATTGCAACTGCTATGTATGATAGCAATGGAAGCGCCAACATCTTTTGAAGCCAACGAAATCAGGAATAAAAAAGTGGATGTATTGAATGCCATCCGAACAATAGCTCCTGAGGATGTGCATTCACTTACTGTCCGAGGACAATACAGCAGCGGATGGATGAAAGGAAAAGAAGTAAATGGATACCGGCAGGAAAAAAATGTTGACTCTCATTCTCCGGTTGACACATTTGTTGCAGCCAAGTTTTTTATTGATAACTGGCGGTGGCAAAATGTGCCGTTTTATGTACGCACCGGTAAACACCTGCATGAAAAAGCAACGTTGATCACCATACAATTTAAAGATGCGCCGCAATACGCATTTCCCAGCGAAGCAGCGGAAACATGGCGGGCAAACCGTTTAATTTTTAGCATACAACCGCAAACAGATATTCGTTTACGCTTCCAGGCAAAACGACCGGGGCCGGTAATGAACCTCAATCCTGTTGATATGGTTTTTAGCTATGCAGATGCTTATGACGGCGAAGAGCCTGAAGCTTATGAAACGCTGCTAGAAGATGTAATTGAAGGCAATCCTACATTATTCATGCGGGCTGACCAGGTAGAAGCGGCATGGAAAGTAATAACACCTATTTTAGAAACCTGGCAAAAACGACCGCCGGTTGATTTTCCTAATTATGCACCCGATAGCTGGGGACCGGAAGATGCAGAAGCATTGATTGCAAGAGACGGACGTAACTGGGTGACCATACCAATGAAGAAAAAAGAGTAGTGTTTATTCTTTCGTCTGTCAAAAAACATAACGAAATTCATCTGACATCTGATCTTTTATACATTTGTTTATAAAAAAGGGTAAATATGAAAATGCATATTTCGAATAATATTGATGAGTTAAGTTTTCAATTTGCCCAATGGCTGGTTGCGTATATTGAAGAAACATTATCAAAACAGGACAGGTTTACTATTGCATTATCAGGTGGTGGAACTCCAAAGAAATTATACCAGCTATTGGCATCGGATGAATTCAAAGAAAAAATTGATTGGAAGAAAATGCATTTTTTCTGGGGTGATGAACGATGCGTTTCTTACGAAGATGAAAGAAGCAATACAAGAATGGCGTTTGAAACGCTGCTGGATCATGTGCCTGTCGCAAATGAACAGGTTCATAAAATACAAACTGATATTGATCCCGCAGAGGCTGCAAATGCCTATGAAAAAATTTTGCATGATTATTTCGATGGCCAATCGAATACATTTGATCTTGTTCTGCTTGGCCTTGGTGACAATGCTCATACACTTTCATTATTTCCCGGATATCCTGTTGTAAGAGAAAATAAAAAATGGGTTGTTGCTTTTTATTTGAAAGAACAAGATATGCATCGCATTACGCTTACAGCTCCTGTTGTAAACCAGGCAGCAAGGGTTGCTTTTTTAGTTAGCGGTGGCGATAAAGCGGCGGCCGTATATCATATCCTTGGCACCGATCATGATCCGGATCTGTATCCTGCTCAAATCATTCAGCCTTTCAATGGCGAGCTTTATTGGTTTTGTGATAAAGCAGCGGCGGCAGATCTTTAATTTGCTGATTCAACTAATCATTGTTTTCTTTCGTCAATGATGTTATAACTTTTTTTCTATGATCATTAAAAAGAAATTCATTGCAGTTTTTGCACTTTCAGCATTTGCAATTGCGGGTCTTGCTGCGGTTAGTTCAAAAAAGGAAAAGCATAAAAACCTGAAAGTATTACCACAGGATATAAGTGATCAAAAACTGGACAGTATCATGGAATCATATAATAAAGCTCTTGGAGTTAACTGCGGATTTTGTCATAAAGAGGTTAAGGAATTTAAAGATAGTATTGATTACGTATCTGACGAAAACCCGATGAAAGAAAATGCAAGAGAGATGATGCGAATGACTATCTATATTAACAAAACCCACTTTTATTTTGATAAAACAATGCAGCCTGAATACCTCAAAGTAGTGAATTGCAAAACCTGCCATCGCGGTGAGCCTTACCCGGCAGATTGATCGCTAATAAATGTTCGTTTTGATCTTAAGCAGCATTTACATTGCAAAAAAAGTTAATAGTGTGTATAATAAGGGAATAACCTAAAAACACTTATCAAACGATTGCGTAGAATTACTAAACCCCCACATGGTTTTACTGAATTTTAGTATAAACCATTAATTTTTGATACTTATAAAGAAAAATTCATCGTTTCTTTACCGTGAGGATCAGAAGTTTGAAGTATACCCTATCCTAACGAAAACTGTTTATATGAGTTTGTTTCACATAATGGGCTTTATCTCCACAGTTGCTATGCTGCTGCCCATCATTATTCTTTTCATTTCCGGTCTTGCCTGGTACAGAAGTTTTCCTGCTTTACTTATTTACTATGTGCTTGTGCTTAGCTATTATTTAGCATTGCTCGGCTACATCCCTGCAAGCAGTTCTTACAAATATTATCATGGCGTGATCTGCAATTTTTTGGATACACCACTGATCTTATTTTATCTTCTCTATTTCAGTAAAACCGCTCAATACCGCAAAAAGCTTCAGATTGCTGCATTTGTTTTTCTCGCATTTGAGGCCATAGTTATCGCGATGTATGGATTCAATACGAAAGCCACAACCATTGTTTTGGCGCCGGGATTAATTCTTACGCTGGTCATTTCGTTACTTTTCTTTACACACCACGTAAAAATTGCTGTATTGCATCACAGGGCTGCCGGTAAAGCCATCATGGTATCAGCAGTATTATTCGCCTACGTTGGTTACTGTTTTGTTTATACTGTTTTCTATATCATTAAGCCGGTATATAAAGATGATGCACACCTTGTTTATTTTTTGATCACTATTCTTTCTTCCATCACTATGGCGGTGGGAATCTATGTGGAACGTAACAGGGTGAAACAACTTACTGAATTGCAAACAACCCGTGAAGAATTAAAATCAATTTATCACAGCGAAAGAGAATCAAAAAAAATGACTGCTCCCGGAGAAACAGCCATTTTAAATTTTGATAAGAAACAATGGGGTTAGAAGCTATATCTTCCTTCAGCTATCATTTTATCAGCTATTCTTCTTCTAGCATCTTTAGAGTTAAAGGGTTCAGCTTTGGTAAAGCGTTTTAAACCCATTAATATCATCCGCTGCTCATCACCTTCAGCAAATGCATTGATCGCATCCTTGCCTGATTTGTTTACTTTATCTGCTGCATCATATAAGTATGTTCGCATCATATCCTGGTAAAGCTGTGTATTAGCTTCGCCCTGTTGATCGGTCATTTTCATTACCCGCAGCAATACACTTTCTGCATTAAAGGTTTCAATCGCCATATCAGCCAGGTTCATCAGCACTTCCTGTTCATTTTCTATTTTCATCATTAGTTTTTGCACAGCAGAGCCGGCAGTCATTAAGATAGCTTTCTTCAGGTTGGCCACCAGTTTTTTCTCTTTTGCAAAAGGAACTTCATCCTCAGCGCCAAAGTCAGGAATACTCATCATTTCTTTTTGCACATTCATAGCCGGTCCCATCAAATCCAATCTTCCACCCATTGCTCTTTTTAATGTCATATCAAGCGTTAATAAGCGGTTGATTTCATTTGTTCCTTCGTAAATACGATTAATGCGGCTGTCTCTATAAGCTCTTGAAATATTATACTCAGCGCTGAAACCATTGCCACCATGAATTTGCACACCCTCATCCACTACAAAATCCAAAACCTCACTGCCAAAAACTTTCAGCATCGCACATTCAATAGCGTATTCTTCAGCAGCGCCAAGCAATGCTTCATTAAATGGCTTGCCGGCATTCAGCAATTCTTTTTCTTTTTCATCAATCCAGGAAGCAGTGCGATAAAGAGCTGACTCACCTACAAAAATTTTAATAGCCATTTCAGCCAGCTTATGCTTGATAGCGCCAAAGTTTGCAATGGGTTGTTTGAACTGCTCTCTTGTTTTAGCATACACAACAGAATCTGTAAGTGCTCTTCTTGCCCCACCTACTGCTGCAGCGCATAATTTCAAACGGCCAATATTCAGAATATTAAAAGCGATTTTATGTCCTTTACCAATTTCTCCCAATACATTTTCAACCGGTACTTTTGCATCCTGGAAATAAAGCTGAACAGTAGATGATCCTTTAATACCCATCTTGTGTTCTTCCGGGCCTTGAGTAAAACCTTCCGTTCCTCTATCTACAATAAAGCCTGTGAACTTATCACCATCTACTTTAGCAAACACTGTATATACCTGTGCAAAACCGCCATTGGTGATCCAGCATTTCTGACCATTTAATAAATAATATTTTCCATCATCACTCAACTTTGCTGTTGTTTTTGCACCTAATGCGTCACTACCACTGTTAGGTTCCGTTAATCCATAAGCACCAGCCCATTCACCGGTGATAAGTTTTGGAATATATTTTTGTTTTTGTTCGGGTGTGCCAAAATATAAAATGGGTAATGTGCCAATACCTGTATGCGCTGCAATGGCAACAGAAAATGAATGGCCGGCGCCGAGATACTCATTTACAATGGTGGCAGTAACAAAATCTTTTCCCAACCCGCCATACTCATCGGGAAATGATACTGACAATAATCCCTGTTCACCGGCTTTTGTAAGTAGTGATTTCATCAATCCCGGCTCCATATTGTCAATACGGTCGAGAATAGAATACACTTCTGCATCGAGGAACTGGTTGCACATATCACGGATCATTTTTTGTTCCTCTGCAAAATTTTCCGGAGTGAAAGTTTCGAAGGGCGATGATTCTTTCACCAGCCATTCCCCGCCTTTCAATACATTTTTAGTTTCTGTGGCAGCACTCATGGTTATAAGTTTGAGGTTTAAAAGTTTAATTGTTTAAAGTTTGCCCAGCAGCGTTACTGCAGTTAATGTGCGATGCAACGTAAGCGCATCCTTACTCCGCTCTGGACATTACTGCAGCCGGCTAAATAATTTTTTAAATAAATAAAAAGAGCTGATAAATTATAATGACATTTTCGACGTAAACTCCGAAAGAAATTTACTTTAGGTTATCATACACAATCTGTAATACTTCCTTACAAACTTCGATCCTGTCCGGCGATACGGTTCTCAATGCTTCGTTCAATGTTTCATCAGCTATTTGCATGGTTTCTTCTTCGAGCTTTTGTGCATTCTTAGTAAGATAGATCAGGTTGATACGACGGTCATTTTCAGAAGGAACCCTTTTTACAAGGTTCAATTTTTCCAGGTTATCAACCAGGCGGGTGATGCTGGGCTTGTCACGAAAAGTAGCATCGCATAATTGTTGCTGGCTTCGGCCATCCTGTTTCCATAGATGGTATAAAACACTCCACTGCTCGATGGTAATATTCAGACCGGCGTTATTAAATTTCTTTTGCAACCGGCGGGCAATAGCGGTAGAAGCTTTGCCGGTAACAAAACTGTAGAGTTCCCCTTTTTTAAAATGGTTGTTTGGCATATAGTTGTTTGTGCAACTAATCAAAAATAATATTATTTTTGATTAGTTCAAACACCGTTTATTAAATTTTTTTTGAACAAATGCAACACTGCTTTCTCTTTTATAAAAATTCCCAGGTTAGTTATTATTGCTCAGGCACCGGGCCGGAAATTGCTATCTGCTTTCATGGTTATGGAGAAGATGGGCGCCTCTATCATTTTTTTGAGAAATATGCCGGCGATCAATATTCTTTTTTTGCTATTGATATTCCTTTTCATGGCCAAACTCAATGGAATGAAGGGTTAATGTTTACGCAAAATGATCTTACGCAAATCATTAAAGAAATTCTCACCCGCCATAAAAGAGAAATACATACACTAACGCTGCTGGGCTTCAGTCTTGGCGGTCGCATTGCATTGAGCTATTACCAGGCTCACTCCAAAGCGGTAAAAAAAATTGTCTTGTTTGCCCCGGACGGATTGAAAGTAAATTTTTGGTATTGGATATCTACACAAACATGGATAGGCAATAAGCTATTCTCCTTTAGTATGAAAAATCCGGGTTGGTTTTTTACTTTTTTAAAAATGCTCAATAAGCTGGGTTTGGTAAATGCCAGTATATTCAAATTTGTGAACTACTATATCGGCAATGCTGAAGCGAGGCGACTATTATATCAAAGATGGGTAACACTGAGAAAGTTAAAACCGGATATTGAAAAGATCAAGTCCTTGATCCGCTTACACACCCCTCCTGTGAGACTTGTATATGGCAAGTATGACCGGATCATTCTGCCTGTAAGAGGTGAAAAATTTCAAAAAGGCATTGAAGCGTTTTGCACAGTTTCCGTTATTAATTCAGGCCACCAGGTAGTACACGAAAATCATATAAACCAACTATTGCCTGCTTTGCGTGATTAAGCCTGCAATGATTAGTTTTGTTATTTCTGCATGATAATCTTATTGATCATTGGCTTTCTTTTTACTTGCTACAGTATTCTTATTTTTTATTACTGGCAAAGCTGGAAAAGCATTCCTGATTTTATTGCCGGTGAAAAAACAACATCCACATCAGTATCAGTTATTATTCCCGCAAGAAATGAAGAAGAAAATATTGGTCGCTTGCTAAAAGCATTGGAAAAACAAACCTACCCAGAAGAACAATTTGAAATAATAGTAGTGGATGATAACTCCACAGACAAGACAGATGAAATCGTTATGCAGTTTCCCGCAGTCAAATTGTTGAAACTGGAAAAGGATGCCATTAATTCATATAAAAAGAAAGCGATCACAAAAGCTATTGCATCAGCTTCAGGCGAACTGATCGTAACTACTGATGCCGATTGTATACCCTCTGCAGACTGGCTACAGACGATTGTTTCGTTCAAAGAAAAAACCAACGCTGTTTTTATTGTGGCGCCGGTTGTTTTTGACTGCAATCCCCAACCACTGCAAATTTTCCAGGCTATGGATTTTATGGTACTGCAGGGAATAACAGGAGCATCTGTATATAAAAAAATACACTCAATGTGCAATGGTGCTAATCTTATTTACGAACGAAAAGTGTTTTATGAAGTGAATGGTTTTGCAGGTATAGATAACATTGCTTCGGGTGATGATATGCTGCTGATGCATAAAATCGCTAAAAAATATCCTGATCGTATTCATTATCTTAAATCTGTTGATGCCATTGTAAGCACCATTCCTATGACTACATGGTCAGCGTTTTTTAATCAGCGCATCCGATGGGCAAGTAAAGCCACGCATTATGATGACAAACGAATTTTTTGGGCTTTGCTGCTCGTTTACCTTTTCAATCTTTCATTTCTTGTTTTGCTGATCGCAGGTTTTTGGGATCATTCTTATTGGTTGTATTTTTTAATTGCCTGGTCGTTGAAAACAATTGTTGAGCTTCCCTTCTTTTATTCCGTGGCAAAATTTTTTAATAAGCAGTGGGCTGTTAAATTGTTCTTCTTTTTTCAGCCGCTGCATATATTTTATACAATTATTTCTGGTCTGCTGGGACAATTTGGAAAATATGAATGGAAAGGAAGAAGGGTGAGCTAAGAGATCAAAGGAGAGAAAGAGGAAAAGAGAATGCAGGTATTTACATCTTAAAATCTTTATTCACCATGTCATGGGCTAAACTCTTTTTCTCCTTTTCTCTTTCATACTCTTAACTTATCTTCCTTTTTATGAACAGCGGATCAATATCATTTCAGCAGGCATCGTGGAAACGTTTGAAGAAAAACAAAGCTGCTGTGGGCGGTTTGATAGTGATTGTAATTTCCATCATTATTGCTGTATTCGCTTATTTTATTGCTCTGGATGGGTCTCCTTACGCCAACCGCATTATTCTTGAAGTGGGCGGCAGCAAACCGGGTTATAAGCAGAATTTTATACTAGTTAAAAAGGAAAAGAACATTAGTAAAACTAGTTTTCTCCATCAATTGGTTTCAGGAAAAGAGGATGCTTATTCATTTATTCCTATCACGAGCTATGAACAAAAAGGAGATAGCATCATTGTTCAGAAATATATTGATGAAGGCGTTACAGAAAGGCAATCTTATGCATTGCAGCAGTTAGCTGATAAACCGATAAAGCAATTCACCTTTCATCTTGGCGCCGATAAATTCGGAAGAGATATTCTAAGCCGCCTGATCGTGGGCACAAGAGTAAGTTTAAGTGTAGGTCTCATCACCGTAGTCATTTCACTCACCATCGGGCTGATACTTGGATCATTAGCCGGCTATTATCGGGGACGAGCCGATAATATCATTATGTGGTTTATCAATGTAGTCTGGAGCATTCCTACTTTATTGCTTGTATTTGCTATCACATTGGCAATCGGTAAAGGATTCTGGCAGGTGTTTATCGCAGTGGGATTAACTATGTGGGTGAGTGTTGCAAGGCTTGTAAGAGGCCAGGTATTAGCTGCACGGGAGTTGGAATATGTGGAAGCCACAAGAGCTTTGGGTTATTCTCATTTCAGAACTATTGTCAGGCATATCTGGCCCAACATTATGGGACCGGTTATAGTAATAGCTGCTTCTAATTTTGCATCAGCAATTGTCATTGAAGCAGGATTAAGTTTCTTAGGTGTAGGTGTTCAGCCGCCGCAGCCCAGTTGGGGATTGATGATAAAAGAGAATTACAATTTCATCATTACTCAAAATCCAATGCTTGCTCTTGCGCCTGGTTTTGCAATTATGTTATTGGTGCTTGCATTTAATTTATTGGGCAATGGGCTGCGTGACGCATTGCACGTACGGTAACATTTACTTGCTTGAATAACGATAGCTTCCGTTCCAAACATTCGTGGCTTTTGTCAATGATGTCACTTTAACCTCTGCCAGGCATTGTGTGGCCGCCGGTGTTCCAGTAATAGTAAAATCATTGACGGCTGTCGTTTTGTTTACAGAGGTAGTAAAGAACACTGTATTTGATCCATCATCTTTTTTTGCAGTAATATCTATTTTTACTCCATTAACAGGCATTGTGGAAGTGATGGTGACTTTCAGATTATAAGGCCCCAATGCCGGAAGTTGAGTTGATCCATTTGCAGGATCGGTTGTCACCGAAAGATTGGCTTCCTGCGGTGGTGGAGTACTGCCGCCGCCTTTGCTACATGCCGATATTATACTTAAAGTCAGAAATAAAAAGAAAGTTAACCGGTTTACTATTTTCATAAGTTGCTTAATTATATTGATGTAAAGCGAAGGTCAAGAAATCTGCTTTTATTGCTTACAGCAAATGCATTATCTGTTAATGAAGATTTAGCTGACCACTTTTACATTGCGGCTAAAGCTTTCTTCAAGCGAAATAAAAGTTTCTGTTCTTTCAATGCCCTTGATTTTTTGAAGCTGATCATGTAAAACATAGCGAAGTTGTGAAATGTCTTTACAAACAATTTCTGCAAACATGCTATAGTTGCCGGTGGTATAGTTAAGTCTTACGATCTCTGGTATTTTTTGCAGATCCTTCGCTACTGTATCGTACAATGAGCTTTCTTTAAGATAAATACCAATAAAAGCGATCACATCGTAACCGAGTTGTTTCAGGTCTGCTTTCAGTCTTGTACCTTTGACCACGCCTGCTTCCTGTAGTTTTTTAATGCGAACATGGATAGTACCGCCGGAAACAAATAGTTTTTTGCCCAAATCTGCATAAGATATTTCTGCATTCTCCATCATGTGATGTATGATATCGAGGTCGAGTTTGTCGAGGTTTAATTTTACTGACATTTGATAAGGCTGTTTTAAATTTTTTCATCATAATCAGCAAATATTTAAACAATTTCTATAATTTCAAAATATTTGTTGAATAATTTGGAAGTAAAAAGCGGATAGGCCTATATTTGTTCTATCAAACGATCTTTGAAGCACGACAAATACTGTGGGGTGATGAAATTTTTGGCAGACATGCCCTCTCGTCTCGGGGGTGAGGATTACGGGATAAACGTAGCATAGAGCCGACCGTCAGGCCGACCAGGATTGACCACTAACTCTTTGTGCTATGGCTAACCGCCTCGTGGAGGTTCGACCCCTCCCCCTACAGCTCTCTCTCTTTCTCATGTGATTGTTCGCCTGTGACTTTTTGGTTACGGGCTTTTTTTTGTCCATACCTCAACCCTTTCAAATATTCCAGGTAACCTTTCCTGTAACACCATTTCTTCGTAAAGCTATCAGGTATGCTTGCTTTTATAATCTTACTTGCATTTCTTCAGGGTGTTTAAACTATCTCTTCTTTCGTTTCACTGATATGACCCAAACTCATTGCATAGTAAGTTTGCACAACAATCGTCTTTAAATAGTGTTAGGTAAAAAAACCACAACCTTGATTAAATCATTACAAACCCAATCGCAATGAAGAAAATTCTGTTACCAATTTTATTTATTATTTACATCAACGGCTATAGCCAGGACGAAACAGTAAAAGATCTAAAAAAATCAAGTGAGAAGACCATTGTCAAAGACCCCAATGATACCGTTCCAAAAATCTGGAAGAAAGGGGGCCTATATGGGGTCAATATTTCACAAGGCTCATTAAGCAACTGGGCTGCCGGCGGCGATGATTTTTCTCTTTCTATCAATTCTGTTTTAAGCCTGTTTGCATTTTATAAAAAAGATAAACATAGCTGGGATAATACTCTTGATTTCAATTTCGGCTATGTAAAAACTACAAGTCTTGGCAGCCGCAAAAATGATGACCGCATAGATATTCTTTCCAAATACGGTTATGCTCTCAACGGCAAATTAAATATTGCCGGCTTGTTTAATTTCCGTTCTCAACTGTTTAAGGGTTATACTTATGATAGCGATGGAGCAAGGACTTTTGCTTCCGCATTTCTTTCTCCTGCTTATATTTTGTTAAGCCCCGGTTTGGATTATAAGCCCACTGCCAACCTTTCATTTTTTATTTCGCCCATCACAGTAAGATGGACGATTGTAAAAGACGATTCTCTTTCAGCAAAAGGATTGTATGGTGTTGATCCGGGTAAGCATTCCAACTCTGAAGTTGGTGCATTTGCTTCCATTAATTATTTAAAAGAATTCAGTAAAGCCATTATTTACAAAGGCCGGCTTGATCTTTTTTCCAATTACAAACGCAATTCGCAAAATGTTGACCTGTATTTTACCAATGTTCTGAATGTAAAACTGAACAAAATAATTACAGTTACCTGGAGTGTGGACATGATCTACGACGATGATGTACGCCTGTTTGGTAAAAATAAAGATGCAGCGGCTCTGCAATTAAAGTCACTGGTGGGAATAGGACTGCTTGCTAAATTTTAAGCTCGTTCAATCGCACAACAGAAACACTTTAATATTGCAGTCAGCATAATTTACCTTTGCCGGCTGATGGGACAAAAAAAATTAATCCGCTTTGAAGAGTTAAAAACATTTCCCAATGTGCTGCAATACCCCGAAGGCATGGCGGGCAAATGGAATACATTTTGGAAAAACGATAACCCGATCGTATTAGAGCTTGCTTGCGGCAAAGGAGAATATGCAGTTGGTTTGGGAAAGCTTCATCCGCAAAAAAATTTCATTGGCGTTGACTTGAAAGGCAATCGCATTTGGGTAGGAGCCAAAAAAGCATTAGAACAAAATATGAAAAACGTTGCTTTCTTACGTACACAGATTGATCATATCAGCAATTATTTTTCTACCGACGAAGTAGAATCAATCTGGATCACTTTCCCCGATCCGCAGTTACGGCAATCGAAAGCGAAAAAGCGACTAACTCATCCTAAATTTTTACGGCTCTATCAGCAGTTTCTTATTCCCTGCGGATTAATTCATTTAAAAACAGACAGCCCCGATCTGTATGCATTTACCAAACTGGTGATTGAATTATATAACTGCACTCTGCACACCGACTACAATGACGTGTACCAGCAAAAAGATCTTCCGGAAGATTTAAAAATTAAAACCCACTATGAATCGCTGGATATAGCAGGAAGTAGCCGCATTCATTATCTCTGTTTTTCTTTGCCTGCCCAATTACCAGGTAAAGAAAAAGACGAAGAATTAAAACAGCTTTTGAAAAATGAATTCATGGATTGAAGGGATAGATTATTATCTGAATGAAAGTGGCCTGGTGGTGTTAACGGAAAAATATCTGCGGGACAGAGGTTATTGTTGCGGCAACGGATGTAAACATTGTCCTTTTGAGTATAAAAATGTACCAGAGCCAAAGAGATCGGATTTGATCAGCAAGTCAAAAAAACCAGGTAATAAATCCTGAATTCATTGTAGATAAAATGATATTACTCCAATAAAGGAAATATTTATTTTCAATACATGATAAATAAGAAAAAGCCTTCAGCCAAACTAAAAACTGTAAACCCTTCAGGTAAAAGAGAAGAGAGCTTTTTTGAATTAGTATATGAAGTAGCAAGACAAATCCCTAAGGGAAGAGTAACTTCTTACGGAGCTATTGCTAATTGCATCGGTACAAAACTATCGGCACGTATGGTAGGCTGGGCTATGAACAGCGCCGGAAAAGTAAAGCCCAAAGTACCTGCACACAGAGTGGTAAACAGGAATGGATTGCTAAGCGGTAAACACCATTTCGGCGGAGATACAATGGAAAAAATGCTGAAGAAAGAAGGCGTCAAAGTAAAAAATGATACAGTTGTTGACTTCGAAAAACTGTTTTGGGATCCGGCGGAAGAGCTGGGATTTTGATAATACAATGATCTTTTTATCCGCTAAAAACAGTTTTACAGAGGGAAAATTTTAGTTTTTCAGAGGAGAAATTTAAAAAAGGTCTTGTCAGACTGAAAAGAAATAAGTTATATTTGATATTGATAAATACTAATTCCCATTAACATTCTAAATTAAAATCAAATGGCAACAAAAAAAGCAGTAAAGAAAGCTGCGAAAAAAGCAGCTCCTAAAAAAGCAGTAAAGAAGGCTGCAAAGAAGGCAGCTCCTAAAAAAGCCGCTAAAAAGAAATCAGCCCGTAAACCCAATCCCGCATTCATGAAGGCTCTTACTCCCAGCGCTGAACTGGCAGCAGTAGTAGGAAACAAACCAATGCCACGCACTGATGTGGTGAAAAAAATATGGGTTTACATCAAGGCGAATAAACTGCAGGACAGCAAGAACAAACGCATGATCAATGCTGATGCAAAACTGAAACCGGTTTTCGCAGGGAAAAGCCAGGTATCAATGTTTGATATGGCTAAGCATCTTGCTAAACACCTGAAATAGACATTGAGCAATACAATGCACTAAAGCATCCGCCAACAGCGGATGCTTTTTTTTTGCCCTTACTGTACCATTACTCAATGCGCATCGAAACAATGAATCTTAATTTTGCAATATGAACAGTGATACAGGAAAATGGATCATCATTATCGGCTTATTCATTGTAGCGGCAGGCGTGATCGTTTATTTCTTTCATGATAAGCTTCACTGGATTGGCCGCCTGCCCGGCGATATCCGTATTGAAAAAGAAAACCTCAAGTTTTATTTTCCTCTTACTACAATGATCGTACTTAGCCTGTTGCTTACGTTGATTGTAAACATTATTAAGAGATTCTTATAACTCCTTTCTCAATCTATTTGCAGTAGTTCAAAAAATTTCTTTGAAAGGCTATCAGGCAAAACTTTTCATTTGCTCAAGAAATTCTCCATTTACTCAACACTCCTTCCTGACCGGCATCAGCAGCTATAGGTTTGCATCACGATCAAAGAAACATTAACCTTTAAAACCTTACAACAATGAAGATTTTGAAAAGCCTTTCAATGGCCTTACTTCTCACATTGGTATTTGTAGCCTGCAGCAAAGACAAAAATGATACACCACCTGCATTTTCAATAGAAGGAAAGTGGTTTGGCAAAATTGGTGCCGGCGCAGCAATTCCTTCGGGGCAATATGCACTGAATATTAAATCAGGCGGAGTGGTTGAAAGAGTAAATAGCATTGGCAATGTGACAGCTACTGGCACATGACAATTGAATGGAAATAATTTTACGACTACTTATAATTATACTAATGGAACTGTTGTGGATGTGACCGGAACAATAGACAAAGGCAAATACAAGCTGACAGCGAATTGGGAAAACAACGGTGGCGAAGAAGGAACACTTTATGCCAATAAAGAATAATCTACAAACAGGGCTGTTTAATATATAACAGTTGTTTAGTGGTAAAACGGTATTCTTACCGCTTTTTTATTTATACATTAAAATGTGAAATTTTTATTTTGCAGCAATAAACCGGTACAGGTTAAAATTTCCTTTGGGATAAATCTTTTCAATTTCTTTTTTTAGTTCCGTTTTATTGACGTCTTTCATTCTTTTTTGTTCAATAAGATAAAAAGCTTTTTCTGCCAACAGCCAAAAACGTTTGTCAGTAAGATGTGCCATTTTTAATTGATGCAAAAGAATATCCAGTAGTTCACTAATACCTTCTTTTTGCGAAGCAATGGTTTTTATCACCGGCACTTCATGATAATGGGTACGAAATGCAGGCGCCAGCATTTGCCGCAGATTTCTTACAAATAAATCTGCATCGGGCCGGTCAGCTTTATTTACAACAAAAATATCGGCTATCTCCATCAATCCCGCTTTCATCGTTTGCACTTCATCGCCGGCTTCGGGAACTACCACAACAACTGTGCTATCAGCCAGCCCCGCTATTTCCACTTCGCTTTGGCCAACCCCCACTGTTTCTACAATAATGTGATCGAAAGGAAAAGCTTTCATCACATCAGTGATCTCAATGATCTTTGGATGCAAGCCGCCCATAGAGCCTCTTGTTGCCAGCGAACGGATAAAAACATTTGGATGTGTGTACCATTCACTCATCCTGATGCGATCACCCAACAAAGCGCCAAGATTAAATGGTGAAGAAGGATCAACACAAAGCACTCCAACTTTTTTATTTTTTGAAACCAATAAACTTATCAATGTATCAACCAATGTACTCTTACCTGCTCCAGGCGGCCCGGTGATGCCTATGATCTTTGAGGAAGATGCAGGCAGTGATTGCAGCATATTTTCATAACCGCCGTATTCATTTTCGATCAGCGATATCACTCTTGCCAGCGTTTTGCTATTGCCTTCTGTGATCTCTTTAAGGTATTGCTGCCACATGTTAGCTGCTTTGCTTTCAAAGGTAAGTAGCTGCATTAAATAAAATTTGTTGTCGTTATACCTCGCTGTGGTCAGTATATTTGCCGGCATGTCGCATTTGGCAGGTATATCAGTTGTTATTCCCAATTATAACGGCATTGTTTTATTGCCGCAAATACTTCCCAATGTTTTTGTTGCATTAAAAAATGTGAATTTGCCATCTGAAGTAATTGTTGCAGATGATTGTTCTCCTGATGGCACAGTGAAGATGCTTCGGGAAAAATTTCCTGCTGTAAAAATTATTCAAAACGAGATAAACAGTGGTTTTTCCATTACATCAAACAAAGGAATAAGATCAGCGCAATATGATTGGATATTGCTTCTCAACAGCGATGTAAAACTGGAACCGGATTATTTCAAACCACTTTTAAAATATACTGAACAATCCAATGTATTTGGCGTAATGGGCCGTATCATTGGATGGGATGATGATGAGATACAGGACGGAGCAAAGTACCCCTACTTTCACGGAGTAAAAATTAAAACGTCAGGCAATTATCTTTTAAAAGATAAAGAAGCTATGAAGAGTGGACTTTATTCTATGTACGTATCCGGTGCCAATGCTTTTATAAACAAGAAGATATTTCTGGAGATAGGTGGGCTCAATGAACTATTCTCTCCTTTTTAC
>Ga0187893_10005660_pt1 | contig 22168 bp, 19 predicted proteins | sample MA1701074metaG_FD_139574 | JGI IMG/M metagenome (GOLD analysis project Ga0187893, IMG submission 139574) | White microbial mat communities from a basaltic lava cave in the Kipuka Kanohina Cave System on the Island of Hawaii, USA - MA170107-4 metaG ...
CGTGGCAATTTTGGGATCCGCCGAGTTTCGCCAGCATCGCTACGACACGCGCACGATCCCTGGCTTTTCCGAGTCCGCCCAACTGCATCGGGGTATGTGAACCGTCATGACCCACGTTCCGCTCGTACCCATCGGTGACGCACGCGAGCGCGTGTGCGACGCAGACACGTTTCGCGAGCATCGTGAGCGGCTGTTCGCGCTGGAGGACCAATTGAGGGTCCGCCGCGCAGCGATTGCCCAAGGCTGGGGCGAAAAATACGTCCAGCGCGTGCACCAAAAAGGCAAGCTCACGGCACGCGAGCGACTCAAACAACTCGCGGATCCGGACACGCGCGTGTTCGAGGTTGGGACGTTCGTCAACGATGGCATCTCGTTTGGCGATGGATTGACGTCACCCGGCGCTGGCGTGGTGACTGCATTTGCCCGCATCCAAGGTCGTTGGTGCATGGTCATTGCCAACGACAACACCGTGGCTTCCGGATCATGGTGGCCGAAGACCCCCGAAAAAATCGAGCGTGCCCAGACCATGGCGCTGCGCTTGCGGCTCCCGACGGTGTATTTGGTCGATTGCAGCGGGTTGTTCCTACCGGAGCAGTCGCGTTCATTCCCGGGTGCCACCGGAGCGGGCCATATCTTCAAGATGAACAGCCTGCTCAGCGCACACGGTGTCCCGCAACTCGCAGGCGTGTTTGGCGATTGTATCGCCGGTGGCGGCTATATGCCGATCATCTCCGATCGCGTGTACATGACGGAGCAAGCGTACATGGTCATTGCTGGTGCGGCTCTCATCAAGGGCGCCAAAAGCCTCAAGATGACCAGCCTCGACATCGGAGGGCCGGAGGTTCACGTGCACCAAAGTGGCTGCGCCGACGTGCGCGTGCCGAATGACGAAGTATTGCTGGCTTGCATTCGCAGAGACATCGCCACGCTGCCCTCGCCTGCCGTCGATTTCTATCGTGGCGAGCTCGGGCCGATCGAACCTGCGTACCCCACACACGAGCTCGCTGGAATGATTCCAGTCGACCATCGCGAAGGCTACGACGCCAAGCAAGTGCTCGCGCGTCTGTGCGACCAGAGCTTGTTTTGGGAAGTGATGCCCGAGGTCGGCGAAGAAATGATTTGTGGTATCGGTCGTGTCAGCGGCCTCTATACGGGGTTCGTGATCAACCGCCAAGGCCTCGCGGGTGACCCCGAGCAGCCCGGGCGTGCACGTCCGGCGGCGATTCTCTATCGCGGCGGGATCGCCAAGATCTCGGAGTTTTCGCGCGCATGCGACAGCGATGGCATTCCACTCGTATGGATGCAAGACATCTCTGGGTTCGATATTGGGGCCGAGGCCGAACGTCAGGGCCTTTTGGCCTACGGCTCGAACCTCATCTACACCAATTCGACCAATGCCGTACCGATGTTCACGGTGTTGCTCAGAAAAGCTTCAGGCGCTGGCTACTACGCCATGAGCGGCCTTCCCTACGACCCGGTCGTACAGCTTTCCACGTGTTTGTCACGTCTTTCCGTGATGGAAGGGCGTACGCTCGCGATCGCCAGCTACAACACCAAGCTCGATGACGATTTCCAGATCATCACTAGAGATCCCGAAGAACGCAAGAACATCGAAGAAAACATGCGTACCGTGGAAGCGCGGATCGAGCAAGACATGGATCCGTACGTTGCCGCGCGGCAGATGGACACCGACGAAATCGTCACGTTGGAGGAGCTGCGAGCGTTTCTCACGTGTTTGATCGAAGCCAGCTATCAAAGCGTGGGATATCGCAGATTGAAAAATCCGCGCATCTGGACGATGCACGATTTGCACGTGCTGGTGGGGGCACCAAGGTGACGACGAGCGGGAGCGGGACGGATGCGCGCAGGTTCCAGACGGAACTGGTGGCACGTGTTCGTATGCTCGAAGGTGGTCGCACGGCACTGTTGTCTCCAAGCGTCGGGTTCGTTCGCAACGCACCGGTACTCGGCACATTCGTGCGTGCAGGTACCGCGATCTGCGAGCTCGAAACGCTCGGCGTCGTGTGCTGCGTACGAGCTCCCGACGACGTCCACGGCATCGTCGTGGAAACCGACGAGCGCGGGCTGGCGCATGCTCCCGTGCAATACGGCCAGGTAATTTGTGTCATCGATGCCCAACTCGGCGAGCTTGGTCGTGGCACCCCGGTCGATACGTCGGTCTCCGTGAGTGGGGCGGTAACGGGCTTCGTGTTCAAAGCACCGTCGAGCGGCCGATTTTATGCGCGCGCAGCCCCGGACAAGCCCGCGTTCGTGAGCGTGGGCGACGAGATCGTCACGGGCAAGGCCGTAGGACTACTCGAAGTCATGAAGACGTTTCACCGACTCCACTATGGTGGTCCCGGACTGCCCGCTCGAGCGCGCGTGAAGGCGATCCTCGCAGAGGATCAAGACGATTTGGCTGCTGGTGATCCCGTGCTCGAAGTCGAACCGATGCAATGAGCCGGGCTCGACGGATCGTGATCCATGGGTCCGTGAAGGGTCACAATCATGATTCAAAGATCACGCTTGCCGCCGTGTTTCATCAAGACTTCGCGCGCGAGACCGGCTTGGCTGGCATTGGGAGCGTCGACGATGATGAGAACGCCGCCGGCCTCGACCGCTTCTTGCAGTCGCTCGAGACGCTCGTTGGGCGCGCCAGCACCGAACAACGCTTGCCCAAGGGCACCGTACACGCCAGCGCCCGCTCCGAAGGCCAGCGCCGCCAACGGGCCAGCACCGAGCAGCGCGAACGGTCCGATGATGAGTCCAGCCAACGCTCCCAGTACGCCGCCCACGAGAGCGCCCTTGGCTGCTCCAGATCGAAGATCGGTCTCTTCTACGGGGATCGAGCCTTCGTCCCACACTTCATTGCGAGTGATGAGGTTGCACGCGCTTTCCGAAACACCTCGACGTTTCAACTCCAGGAGGGCGGGTTGAGCCGCCCTGGCCGAAGGCATCAACGCGTATTCGACGTTGCTCATCGCAAAAGGCCAATGCACAGCACGTGCCAGGACATTGCGCTCAGGGTTGCCACACTGTGCTCGACCGTTCGGTGTGCAGGTCTGATGGTCATCGTCGCGACGGTTTGCTGGCTATTTGCATGTGGAGCGTCGGAGCCACGACATGAATCGATTGCGTCGCCCATGGCGCAGCCATCGATTCCCGCGACTGACTTGGGGGAGCGCGCGTGGGCGCGAGCAGCACGATTGCTCACGTTGCCGCGGGCCCTCGGCGATCCCCGACGCTCGGTGTCGATCGATGCCCTACGACGAGAGCTCGAGCGTATCGGAGCGCAAACGATCGAACGTGTCGACCACGATGCAAACGATCCCCGGACTGGCCATGTGGTTGCGCTCACCGAGCTGATCGGCCATGTGCGTCCCGAGGCGTCCAAGCAGTTCGTGCTTGCATCGCATTTCGACGTTCGACACGTTGCCGAGCGAGAGCCCGATCCACGGCGTCGCCAACGTCCAATTCCGGGCGCCAACGACGGGACGAGCGGCGTCGCGCTCGTCCTCGAGCTGGCCCTGGCGCTCACGAGCGCGCTTCCGAACGAGGTTGGCTTCGCAGTGATCCTGTTTGATGGCGAAGAACTCGGCTATCCGGACTTCGGGGGATATTGTATGGGGTCGCGTCATATTGCCGAGCGTATCCAGGCTGGGAAGCACCCCATCCTTGCTCGAGCGCGTTTCGGTGTGGTGCTCGACATGGTTGGCGACCGTGATCTCTCGATCTTGGTCGAGCCTGGATCGCGCGAGCAACATCGAGCGCTGGTCGAGCACATCTGGGACACTGCACGGAGGATTGGAGCGACTCACTTCCATGCTGAAGAGGGTCCGCGCTTGCTGGACGATCATGTGTTTCTCGGTGAGGCAGGAATTCCTTCGGTGCTCGTGATCGATTATGCCTACCCACACTGGCATACACAGGCCGATACGTGGGACAAGCTGTCCGCGACGAGCTTTCGCGAAGTTGGCGACACTCTGGTCGCAGCGCTCACATCGTGGTGGGCGCACCACCCCTAGAGACCTGAACTAGAGACCTGGAATCGATGACCCGGGTCTTGCAGCAGTCCTAGATCCGAACGACAGCTCCATCGAGTGGCCCATAAAAGTCCTTGAGTCGTGGCTCGTGTGGACGATTGTTAGTTGAAATACGAGATAATGAGCGAAAGTAAAACAAACAAAACAAACGTTCGCACCTGCGGAAGGTTTCGCTCATCCTGCATCGCCCTCGCAGTCGCTTTGACTGTGCCGAGCGTTGCTTGGGCAGATCCCGTCCCGCCAACGCTTCCTGCTCTTCCAGGGGCGTCGGTGCCATCCCAGCCACAACCCTCGGCGCCGAGTGAGGTGGCCGTTCAGGATCCTTCGCTCGTGGCATCGCCACCTGTGGCGCCACCGAGCCCACCGGTCGAAACCCCGGTGCAGGCACCGGAGCAAACGCATGTTTCCGCTCCATTCGAACCGACGCCGGCATCCAAGATCCAGACCCCGAAAATGTTCACACAAAGCGTGGCCACACAAGGCACGCAATCGGCTCCCGTCACGTTGCTTCCTCGCACGAACGTGACCAGCTCGAAAGCACCGCCGTCACGCACATTTGCCGAGGTTGCTCCCGCGCCGCAATCCAACGTAGCACCATCGGAGTCCCCGACCGAGCGGTATGCCGACGCGCCGGCTCCGAAGCTCCCCAAGGCAGACCGCGACGCGCTCCTCGACAGCACGGAGCCTACGGTTCGAAAGACTGCCGACAAAAAGGCCGGCAAGATCCCACACAACGGTTTCATCCTCGAGCTCAAGGTCGGCACCGTCGGTTGCACCCGCGCGATCTGCAGTGGCTCGCAGCGTCTGTCCGCCACCCCAGGGATTCAACTCGGAGGTTTCATGGGTGGAAACATCGCTGGATTCGTGGACATCGGCTTCCAGGGTCGTTGGGGCATGTTGTCCTCGAGCCCCGATCGAGGCATGAACGCGCTTCAGATCTATGGCATCGATCCCGTCGGTTTGCAGCAACAGATCCAACAGGCGACGAGCCTCCCGATGAACATGGATCTGTCCGGACTCAACATCGAAAGCGCCACGTCGCGCGTCGTCAACGTCGGCCCTTCGTTTCGGCTGCACCTCATCCCACGTGGACGCGTCAGCGCGTACATCGGAAGCGGCGTATCTTACCAGTTGTTCCGCAGCCGCTATGGCACGCCAACCGGTCCCATGCGCCTGGATTTTCACGGCCTGGCCATACCTGCACAGGCTGGCCTCGGTGCCTACGTGCACAAGAACGTCGCCGTCGGTGCAGAGTTCACCTACGACTGGGCCTACTACATGATCGTCGGCTTCAACCATCCTGCGCAGAGGCTGGTCGCTCCGATGGCGGTGGTGTCGGAGGCCGCTCGCTCTGCGGGCGCCGACCTTCGTGCCGAGCTCCCGCACTTTTGGGCCATCACCGGCAACCTCCGCACGCGTTTTTGAGCGAGCAGGGGATCGGAGAACTCGTACCGCCCTGAAAGCGTGCAGGCGCCGCCACGTTGACGCAGCGACGTGCCCGAGCCTAAAGTTCGCCACGCTTGCCCCGTGGCGAAAGGGGTTCGGAGCCCACCCAATGAAGCACCTTGCATTCGTGATCGGCCTCGCTCTCGCCCCCGTGGTGCTCGCATGCGGCACCATGGGGTTCAACGTTCCCACACAAAAAGACCTCGCGCCGGGAGGCGTCTACGTGGCTTACAACATGGGCTGCCAGACGGGTTGCGATCAGGTGAAAAAGGGCGACCTCATTCAGGCGGTCAACGGCCAGTCGGTCAAGAGCGGGCTCGATTTCGATCGCGCCAATGTGGTCACCGGTCAACCGGTCAAGCTCGCGTTTTTGCGGCCGTCCACCGGCGAGCGCAAAGAAGTGCAGATCGTCGCGACACCCAAGGAGCTGCCGCCGCTCGAGAACGTGCCTCCGTTTTGGACCGTGGGAGCCGAGGAGCTCAATCAAGCGCCCGAATGGGCACGAAAGCGCATGTTCGGTCACGCGATGCCGTCATGCATGCTCGTCAACTCGAATGGCGGCACCGTCGATGGCCGCTCGCTGTATGGCAAAAAACACTTGTTGGTGTTTTGGGACCATCAGACTCGCGAGGAGCAGGCTGCCGCGGTCGCGTATTTCCAGGTGCTGCAAAAAGCCCAAGCGGACCTCAACGCAAAGGCTGTGGACGTTTTGTTCGTTCAGCACCAATTCGTTCGTGCTGGGACGTCTCAAGCGCGCGGTCAAGACGTTGGCATGAGTGAGGCAGGAGGAGGTGTCGTGCGCAAGGCACCCATGAACGACAGCGATCTGCGTGCGTTCCAGGCTCAATGGCAAGTCAAGACACCGGAGGGCGCACCGCTTCCCCAGGTACCCACATACCGCTTTCCGAACAAGATGGAGTACAACGCTGCGCGCGAGCTCGGGCTCGAAGGTGCCTACACGTTCATCGAGAACCTCACGGAGAGCCCAGCCATCGTTTTGCTCGATGATCGTGGCATCGTGCGATGGCATTCCCAAAACGTCACGCAGCCCCCGCCGGACAGCCAAATCAAGGACCCGGGGCAATACACCATCATCGAGGCCGTCAACTTCGCGTCCAACAAGCTGTGAGGCTGAAACCGGGCGGGCGAGCCGGCGATGGTCGTCACGCCCCACCGCGTCGCGGGCGTCGTACCGCGAGTCCACGGCGAAGTGGATGGACCAACACGGGCAAGCGCTCGTGCTCGCCACGTTCGACGACCAGCTCCATACCGTCGATCATGAGCTCGGGGCACGTCACTTGGGCGTCGACGGTCTCACTGAGCACGCCTTCCATGCCGGTCTCGACGCCGAATCCTCCCAGTCCGCCCACACCGATGCGTACAGGCACATTTCGTGGAGTGTTGCCCACGACACGAATGCGCCTGAAAATACGCATGGATATGGGAGCAAGCACGGCTCCACGAACGAGCGTGCGTTTGCCTTTCGCGTCGATTCGATAGACGCGGGCCGGCAACGGCAGCGCCAGCTTGTTGCCGCCAGCATAAGCTTCAGAAGTGGCTCGTGGTGGTTCACCGAGAATCGTGTTTTCGCGCAAACGATCGATGACATACGCGAACTCGTATCCATCTTCACGCGCGCGTCGCAGCAGCTCGCGTTCGAGCGCACGTGACGACATGGTGCGGCCACGGGCGACCAAAGAAAGATTGCTGATCGCGACATCACGCGTGAGCGACGGTGTCATGCGTGCACGGCCGTTGCTTTCTCGGCGTTTGTGATTGGGCGTACGCCCCATCAGCAGCTCCTGCAACGTGCCAGCCTTGACGAGCGTCAGCGGCCGGGCAACGAAACCATCGCCATCGCGCTCGTAGCTGCCGAACCCGTTGCGGGGATCGTCGACGAGATCGATGAAGCGCGGCATGACGTGCTTTCCGAGCGAAGCTTGCCATCGTGGTTCGAGTGAAGTGAGACGCCCGGTATCGGATAGGGGTGGAGGGGTACCCGAAAGATTCGGCGCCACCACGGTGGCGAGCAGCTGGGCACTGGCGAGTGCCGAAAACAAGATCGGCCCATCGTAGTCCTCTTCGATCATGGGAGCTTTGGCCAGCTCGTCGAGCTGGCCGAGCACGCCGTCGACCAGCTGGTCAGCGCGCAAACGAAACGCATCGTCGATGCCTTGCAGGTTGCGAAAGTGCAACGCTTGACCGTCGTCGAGGTGCATGCCGTCAGGCGCACGTGTGTCCGCAACGACGGCGAGCACACCTCTGTCGTGATGGCTCCCCACGACGACGCCTTCGCTCGTTACGACGAGCTCGTACGTGCGCATGATTTGGACGTGCACGTCTCCGTTGTCCACCCCGGGGAAGCGCTCGAACCGGCCACTCAGTCGCCCTACGAGCTCACGCAAGGGCTCTTTCAGGTGCACAAGGCCAGGACCTTCCGGCATGGGATCGAGCGACCGCGTGGCTCGTGGTCCTGCGGCGAAGTCCGGCGGGGCGGGGTCTCCAGCCAGTCTGGCCAGCGCCGTCAGCTTTTTAGCGTACCCGGTCGCCGCGGTGCGAAACGACGCGTCCATGGCCAGCCAAAGGTGTTTGCGCGCAAGCATCGATGCCGGCGAGAGTGGAAGTGCGAAGGTTTGGAGCGCACCACCTTCGAAGCTCGATCCGATATATCCCGTGTCGTCGCGGGCTGGCGAACCGACCCTCACTTGCACGACACCGCTGGCCTGCTTCTCGAGCACGTCCGTGGTGATCCCGCCATACGAAGCCGTTAAGCTCACGATCTCCCCGCGCACCAGCCGAACTTCCGCGAGGTAAGGGTTGGGGCTGCCCTCCAGACGAAGGCCGGCGAGGCCACGGCCGAGCTCGGTCGTGATCGCATCTAGCTCCGCCTCGAACACGGGGTCATGACCCGCGAGCATCACAGCGACCACTCCCAGCAACAGGTGTGCGATCATGGCGTGGCGTCTCCGGGTGGTTTGTTCCGCGGCGGTGGCAGCAGGGGTGGTTTGTCGCGATCGTGTGCAGTCCGTTCGATCTCCAGGTTTCGTAGCAACAACGACGGCGACACCGCGCTCACGGGCACCCAACCCGATTCCGCGCCGCACAGGCCGTTGAACACGCCTGGTCGGTTGCCGGTAGCGACGATGGTCTCGAATGCCGATAGCGGAGTCCCGACGATGTCGACACCACGCACGAGCTCGTCCGGACGGCGATCCGTGAACACGCGGTAAACCAACAATGGCAGCACTTTGAATGCTTGTGGCTCGTTTCGCTGGGTCGTCGTGAACCCGCCTTGAATGTCGCGCAACCACAGGCCATACGGCTTGCCCTGTTTGCGTGCCTCGTCGAGCAAGGCTTCGCGCAGCTCGCTTTCGCTGAGGCGCTTTCGGCTACTGACGATCAAGTTGCCCTGTCGAGCCACCACTTGGTGTCCGCGCTGGCGCCGGCCGTGGCCGTTGCTGTGCACGAGTGGCAACACGGGTGAGCGCGACAGCAGGAACGCACGCAGCTTGCCTTTTTCGACGAGAACGACGCGACGGGCCAATACGGCCTCGTCATCGACGAAGTAGTGCCCGCTCAGTGGGATGCCGCCGACGGCAGTCACCGTCGGGTCGTCGACGACATCGAGAAAGCTCGGAAGCACCCGTTTGCCCAGCATGTCGGTGAACGTCTGCCCTTCGAGGTCGTCCTTTTGACGATGTCCCTCGAGGCGATGCCCGAAGATCTCGTGAAAGAATACCCCCGCGGCACGGCCTTCGAGCACGACGGGTCCCGCGAAGGGTTCCGCGATGGGGGCGTTGCGCAACGCCACGAGCTCGTCGCGAAGACGGCTTGCGATGTCCCGCACGGTTCCCTCGTTGGGTAGCTGGTGTTCACTCTGGACCTCGATGTTCTCGAAACGTTCGAGCTCCATGCCGTCTTCAGCGCGCCCCTTGGCGTGGAAAATCACACGAATTCTGACTCTCCCGCCTTGGATCTTGCTGCCTTCGCTGTTGACGAACGTACGGTTCTCCACGGCCGCCAACAAGGTCACACTGCTTTCCAGCACGTCCTGGTGATCCGCGAGCACATCCGATGCGTTTTTCAAACGAGGGATCCATCGTGACGCGAGCGCTTCGAGGTCGATGTCGACGCGCTCCTCGATGTGGACCTGCGGTCGTTCCGTGCTGAAATCCGGATGAGCAACGCGTCCGGCCTTGCTGCGAAGTTGCTCGTCGCCCTGGACCTTGCTCCAGGCGGCAACGGCATCGAGATACTGGGACTCGGTATCGAGCCAGAGACCCTGGGCCAACGATAGCTCGTGATCGAAAATGCTGACCGGTAGACCCGAGCCCAAGCCGTTGCCGGGGCCATAGTCACCGTCGATGGCGTGGCTGTTGTCGAGCTTTGGAGTGCCCACACGGATATCTACGTCCAAGGTGCGGTCGCGATCGTGATCGTTACGCACCAGCTCGCCATCTTGGGCCTCGATCCACAGCTGTTCCACGGCAACGAGGTCGTACGCGAGAAAATACGCTGGCTGTTCGACCTCACTCGATTGCAGGCGCACGAGGTTGTGCTGGAGCTCGCGTGCAAGGATATCGATGGCCGGCTGAGGTTCACCCTTTTGCGGCTTGCTTCTGTGCATCACGACCGATGGGCGTCCGTGTTCTTGTTCGCCCCACACCTGGTCGAGCGGGGACTGGTGGGTCGCACGCCGGCATGCGAGCGATCCTCCGCACAGCGTCGTCACCGACAGGGCGAAGAGCCACCATCGCATGGGTGGTATGGTAACGTGTCGGCACGAAGGCAGGCCGTTTCTTGGCGCTGGCCGTGGGCGGTTGGATTTGCGGATGTCGCGCCGCGGCTCGGTTGTCATGCCCCGAGGCTCGAGAGCAAGCGGTCACGCTCGGGCGCTGTCATGAGTGCACCGCCGGCCAGCTCACCACACACGCTCGCGGCCAGGCAAATGAACGTTTGCTCGAGTGGATTGTAGGCATGCACCCGGCTCGGCACCGTGCCCGGCACCAACGTCGACAGGATGGCGCTCGTGGTTTGCGCCAATATGTGCAGCGGCACATAAAACGGGCCGAGCAGGTCGTGTTGTCGTGTGTGCGCGAGCTCGTGTGCGAGAACGACACGCCCGAGCATGCCCTCGAACATGCCTGGCCGAAACAGCACGACATGTCCCAACGTCACGGCGGCTACCCAATCGAGACCGAATCCGGAACGGATCGGGTATAGCCAAGCATCCGCACATGGGCCTGTCACGCGACGAGGGCGTTGTCCGCCGCTGACCACGAACCCGGCCAGGTGGCCGAACGCGTTGGTCGGAAGCGTCCAAAGCGTCCTCACGAGCATGCGCCACATCACGCGGGTCCGCGGGCGTGGATGATGAAGTGATCCACTCAGCATCAAAACGCACCCCGTTCGGGTGTTTGCTGAACCCTTATCGACCAAGCGAGCCAAAGCAGGGTCTCCACGTTACCGTCGCGGCCAGGCAACGTCGAGTCGATCGCTTCGCGCGGATCCATTCCGAGCGCCGTTGCAGCCTGACACACGCGCTCAATCGCGTCGTTTCGGTCCGCGGCATTGCGAACGATCCCACCTTTGCCGACACGTTCTCGACCAAGCTCGAACTGGGGCTTGACGAGTACCACGAGATCGGCACGATCCGCGAGAAACGGCACCACGCACGGAAGCACGAGTGTCAGCGAGATGAACGAGCAGTCCGCCACGACCAGATCGATCGGCTCCGGTATGCGCTCACGTGCTAGTTCCCGGATGTTGGTGCGCTCCAGCGAAACTACGCGGGGATCGGTTGCGAGCTGCCAGGCAAGCTGACCATAGCCAACGTCCACGGCATAGACACGACGGACCCCGCTTTGCAGCAAGCAGTCGGTGAATCCTCCCGTCGATGCGCCGATATCCATGGCGACGCGATCGCGCACATCGAGCGCACGAAAATGATCGAGAGCACCTCGAAGCTTCACCCCTCCCCGCGACACGAACGGTGCGGCATCTCGACGTACACGAACGTCCGCATTCATCGACACTTGCGTACCCGGTTTGTCCACGCGGTGCTCGTCGACAATCACCTCGCCCGATACGATGAGCGCTTGCGCCTTCGAGCGGGTGTCGCATAGACCCCGTTCGACCAACAATCGGTCGAGTCGTGTGCGCCTTGCGCTCACTTGTCGTCGTCCGCTCGGATCGTATCCTCGACCCGAGCCATGCTCCTATCCCATGCGGATCGCTATTTTGCCGGTTTGCGGACCGTTTCGGGGTTCTCACCTGCCCCGGATGTGCTGGAACGTATCGTCACACCGAGCGATGGCATGTTGTTCTTGTTGCTCGCGATCGTGCTCGTGTACACGAGTTGGGGGCTCGTTCGAGCGTGGCGTGCACGGCGTCCGAACATGCCCACCCAATCCCCGAATGAAACCGACGGCGCGTCGCGTGGGAATGCGAGGGAACAGTAAATGACTGTCTTGCCAGCGGCGCGTCCATCGGTTAGGTTCGCGCCCCACCGGGGCCGTAGCTCAGCTGGGAGAGCGGTGCGTTCGCAATGCACAGGTCAGGGGTTCGATCCCCCTCGGCTCCACGACCCGAAGTGTGCCCCCAGACTCCATCCATCGCTCCTTCGCGCCGGCGTGAATGGATAGCCCATGTACAAACTCTTCAAGCGCTCCCACCAACCTGGCCTGTTCGAAGTTCAGATCGCCGGCGTGTGCGATACCGGGATCGCCCGCGATCACAATGAAGACGCGATCGCGATCCAGGAAGACGATGGTCGAGGTTACTATCTTGCGCTCGTGTGCGATGGCATGGGTGGCCATAACGCCGGCGAAATCGCATCGGCTCTGGCCGTCGGGGTGATCCTCGAACACGTCGAAGAAAATTTCCGGCAGCGCTCGCCACGTGAGCTGTTGTTGGAGTCATTCGCACTGGCGAACGCGCGCATCGATCAACAGGCCGAGCAAAATCCCGATGCACGTGGCATGGGCTGCACCGCAGTCATGCTGCTCGGTGTCAAGGACAAGCTCTGGATCGCCCACGCCGGTGACAGTCGCGGCTATCGGACGCGAAATGGCACGCTCGAACGGATCACCGTCGATCACACGATGGTTCAGGAGATGCTCGACAACGGCCTACTCACAGCCGAACAGGCTGCGATGCACCCGTACCGTGGTCGTATCAGCCGATGTCTCGGTCATGCGAAGAATCGCAGCGAGCCCGACATCGACGAGGCCACGTTGGACAAAGGCGACAACGTGCTCCTGTGCAGCGACGGCTTGAGCGATGTCACGAAAGACGAGGAGATCCAGGTACTCATCGGCCAGCGAGACGTGCGGATGGCTGCGCGGCGCTTGGTCGAAGCGGCCAACAAGGCAGGAGGGCCTGACAACATCAGTGCGGTCGTGATCCGACGTGTGATGTGAGCTCCATGGATACGTTTTCCCCCCATCCGGTGCGTTTCGATCTCGAAGCACGCCGACGTTCCATCCCGTTGCTGCGTTGTCTGGCCGAGAAGGTCCTCGTGGTCGACGGCGGCATGGGCACGATGATCCAAAACCGGGAACTGACTGCCGCGGATTTCGCTGACAAGGACGGTTGCAACGAGCTTTTGGTGCTCTCGCGGCCCGATGTGATCCAAAGCATCCATCAGGCCTATTTGGATGCGGGTGCGGACTGCATCGAGACCAACACGTTTGGTGCGACGCGCATGGTGCTAGCCGAATACGATGAGGGACACAGGGCCTACGACATCAACAAGGCCGCTGCCGTGTTGGCACGTGGCGTAGCCGACGGTTGTTCGAGTGCTGTTCGTCCTCGTTTCGTGCTTGGTGCAGTGGGGCCGACGACTCGTTTGATTTCGCTCGGGCACATCTCGTTCGACGACTTGTCGGCAAACTACTTGGAGCAGATCCAAGGTCTCGTCGACGGCGGTGCCGATGCGATCTTGATCGAAACCTGCCAAGACATCTTGCAGGTCAAGTGTGCCGTGATCGCAGCCAATCGCGTGATCCGAGCCAGTGGACGACAGCTGCCGATCATCGTGCAAGTCACGATCGAGACCACCGGCACGATGCTCGTGGGTTCGGACATCGCTGCCGCGCTCGCTACCATGGAGTCGCTTCCCATCGACATCGTCGGCCTGAATTGCGCGACAGGTCCGGACCTCATGGTCGAGCACGTGCGCCATCTCGGCCGGCACGCCACGCGCTACGTATCCGTTCAGCCCAACGCGGGTTTGCCCAGCAACATTGGAGGGCATGCGCACTACCATCTCACGCCCGCCGAGCTCGCGAACTATCACCGTAGATTCGTGCGCGAGTTCAATGTCGCCATGGTAGGGGGCTGTTGCGGCACCACGCCCGAACACGTCGCAGCCGTCGCCGAGGCGGTACGCGGGCACGTTCCGCCCGCTCGGCCGAGCTCGTTTCCAGCCCAGTTGGCCAGCTTGTACAACGCCGTTTCGCTCGATCAGGACTCTGGCCCCCTGCTGGTGGGCGAACGCACCAATTCGAACGGCAGCAAGAAATTTCGCGAGCTCCTGCTCGCCGAGCAATGGGACGGGATCGTCGAGCTCGCTCGTGAACAAGTCGGCGAAGGCGCACATGTGCTGGATGTATGTGTGGCGTACGTGGGCCGCAACGAGGTCCGCGACATGACCGAAGTGTTGAAGCGCCTGGCCACCGCGGTTTCGATTCCCATCATGATCGACACCACGCAGGTCGACGTGCTCGAAGCCGCACTGAAACTGCTCGGTGGTCGTCCCATCATCAACTCGATCAACCTCGAAGATGGCGAAGACAAGTTCGACAAAATCGCGGCTTTGGCAAGCGAGTTTGGGGCTGCGTTGGTGGCCCTGACGATCGACGAGACGGGCATGGCCAAAGATGCCGCCAGCAAGCTGCAAGTCGCCAAGCGCATGCGCGACCTTGCGGTCGAACGACACGGGCTCAAAGAACGCGATCTCGTATTCGACCCGCTGACGTTCACCATTGCGCAGGGCGAAGAAGACAGTCGCAAACTCGGCATGGCGACGCTCGAAGGCATTCGTCTGATCGACGAAGGACTACCAGAGGCGAGAACGATCCTCGGGCTGTCCAACATCTCATTCGGTCTCGATCCGTATCCGAGACAGATTCTGAATTCGGTGTACTTGACCGAAGCACGGCAGCACGGCCTCGACGCAGCCATTCTGAACGCCAAGAAGATCATTCCGATTCACCGGCTCGGTGAAGACGAGCTCGGGGTCACGCGCGACTTGATCTACGACCGCCGTGCCGAGGGATATGACCCCTTGTTCGTGTTCATGGACCGTTTCGCCGGCACAAAACGAAGCGAACAAGAGGAAGACCAGGAACACACGCTGGCGTTGGCCGAACGCATCAAGCGGCGCATCGTGGACGGCAAGAAAGTCGGCATCGAAACGCTGCTCGACGAAGCGCTTCAACTGCATCCAGCCCTCGACATCATCAACAAATTTCTACTCGATGGCATGCGCGTGGTCGGTGAGTTGTTCGGCGCCGGCAAGATGCAGCTCCCGTTCGTGTTGCAATCGGCAGAGGCCATGAAAGCGGCGGTTCGCCATCTCGAGCCGCACTTGGAAAAAAGCGGAGGCCCACAAAAAGGCTGCATGGTGCTCGCAACTGTCAAAGGTGATGTCCACGACATCGGAAAAAACCTCGTCGACATCATTCTCAGCAACAACGGTTACAAGGTGGTCAATCTCGGCATCAAGCAGCCAATTGACAGCATTCTCGCCGCGGCTGCCGAGCACTCCCCGGAGGTCATCGGCCTGAGCGGACTGCTCGTCAAGTCCACGGCCATCATGAAAGAAAACCTCACGTACATGCACGAGAAGGGATACGACATCCCGGTCATCTGTGGGGGTGCTGCGTTGACCCGTGGCTACGTCGAACACGATCTGCAAAACGCTTACGCAGGTGCTGATGACGACCCGCCCGATGGCAACACTGCCGAAGCACCGCCGAGGCTCGGCAGCCCGCGGCTCAAAGCACGAGTGTTCTACGCCAAGGATGCGTTCGAGGGCCTCGGCCTGATGGACGAGCTGTGTGGTCACGTGCCTGTCGAGCGACGTTTGCTCACCAGCGCGAAGCGGCGTCCTTCTTACCGACACGTCACGCGCGAAGAATACGAGGAGCGACTAGACAGGGCCGTGAACACGTATGTGCGCAGTGGCGTGCGGCCCGAGGACAAGATCCCGCAGCCGCCATTTTGGGGCTCGCGGGTGGTCGACGAGCGTGAGCTCGATCTGGCCGAGATCTTTCGCTACGTGAACAAAAAAGCGCTGTTCGTGGGCCAATGGCAATATCGTCGCGGCAGTTTGTCCGAACAGGAATACGAGACGCTGGTGCGGGACAAGGTCGAGCCGAAGTTCCGGTATTGGTGTGAACGAGCCCTGCAAGAGCGGCTGTTACGCCCCCAGGTCGTCTACGGATACTTCCCGTGTCAAAGCGATCGCAACGACCTTGTCATCTACGACCCTGAGGTCAAGCTTGCCGCCACGCGCATCCGGTTTCCACGGCAGCTCGACGGCAAGCGCCTGTGTATCGCCGATTTTTTTCGGAGCGTGCGATCGAAGGACAGAGATGTCATCGCGATGACGGTTGTCACCATGGGGGCGATCGCGAGCGAGGTGTGTCAAACGCTGTTCACCGAAAATCGCTACGGCGAATATCTGCACTTCTATGGACTGGGTGTCGAGGCCACAGAAGGGCTGGCAGAGCTATGGCACAAACGCATTCGTCGCGAGCTCGGCATCGCCCACGAAGACAGCACCGACATCAGTGGGTTATTCAAGCAGCAGTATCGCGGCTCCCGCTACAGCTTCGGGTATCCCGCGTGTCCTCGCCTGGAGGACCAAACACACGTGTTCCAGCTCCTGCGTCCCGATCGCATCGGGGTGAGCCTGACGGAAGGGTTCCAGCTCGTTCCCGAACAAGCCACGAGCGCGATCGTGGTCCACCACCACGGCGCCAAATACTTCAATATCTAGCAGCCCGTGGTGCCTGCCAGACCGCGGCCTACCGGGATCATATACGGCGATACCTGTAACCCCGGCCACCGTGCTAACGTGGCCGGGTGGTGCGCACATGGCACGCGACCTTCGGGCTCTCCACGTTGCTGGGCTGGTCGTTGCTCGTGTCCACGGTTTCGCGAGCCGATACCACCGCCACGGGATGGGGCTCGGGACCGCGAGCGTCGCCAGATGCGTGGGATCGTGCGAGGTCGTGGGAGAGTGGACCTCGAACAATCGTCGATGTGGCGTCACCGCTCGAGCAGGACGACTTTGCGGAGACCCTGGCACGGCTCTCGTTCGCGGAGCCCCTCGATGCCCGTGCGCTCGAGGACCAAAGTGCGGCCGCGCGCGCGCTCGCTCACGCGCTCGGTCCGATTCTCGGGTCCGCTACGCTGGAACATGTCGAAGTGACCGATCTCGGTAAGCCCACCGGGATCGTGCTTGGCCAGTGGCGAGCGGGAGGGCTGGCCTATCGAGGCGCGTTGGCGGCCACAGGCACGAGTCAAACACTTCTCGTCATGGTCGTGAGATCCGGCGAAGAGAGCCTTTACGTGCCGGTGTTCGAAGCCGGTGTACGGGACCTTCGGCCGAGTCAATCCGTGCGTCCCTTCGACGTCGGTGTGTGGCGATGGACGAGCATCGCCGGATGGTCGATCGTCACCGTTGTCGCGTGGGTGGCTGCAGCTCGCATGCGTGACGACGCGTCCGACCACCGACAAGCTGGTCGTGTGAGCGCCGTCGTGCTGTTGTGTCTGGCCATGGTCGTGGCAGCGGTGGTGTATCTCGCGTCGTCGCAACATGCAGAGTCTCTCGAGCTGGTCGGCCTCACACGAGAGTGGCTCGCCGTGGAAACGGCTGGCATCGGCCTGGCCTTGGGAATGTTCGTGTGGATGGCAACCGCCGGACTTCGTGGAAAACCGGTAGCAAGTGCACCGATGTCCGGTGCGTTCGCCAAATCGTCCCCGCGGCGTGTGCAGACGAACCGCGTCGCGCGGGAGGGTCCAGGGGGAGAACACCGGAAGCGCTGATGTGTCCCCCGCACGAATCGGTGCGCCGCGCACTTAGCGCGATACCGGCTCCCATCGATTCGCTCAGCTCGAACCCTGAGCGCCGGCCTCACGGCTGCGAAGTCTCGGGGTCACGATCTCGATGCCTTCGAGCAAGCCACGTTCACGCACGATCTCGAGATAATAGTCGGCAGACTGCCCGCCCGCGATCTCGCCGTTGGCGTGCAACGATGCCAGGCGGTCGCGGAGCTCACCGATGTGCTTGCCCGGAGATAGCCCAAGGGCTTGCATGAGGAGATTGCCGAGACCTGCGGGGAGTGGCTCTTCGCGCGCGTCCTCGGCAGCGAGCTCGCGAATACGTTGGGCCAGCTCGCTGATGGAGGCCAGGCAACGTTGGCGTTTTCCGGGACGCCGGCTGGTGACGTCCGCACGCGACAGATCCAAGAGGTCGGTTAGCCACGGTTCCATGTCCTTCGCGAAGCGACGCACGGCGCTGTCGGTCCAGCTCTCGTCGTATTGGCCTGCACGCAGATGGAACAGGATCAGCTTGGCCACCCGGTCACGGACATCCAACGGGAAACCGATCCGTCGCGCCGGCCCACGTTGGAACATCCGCACGCCTTCTTCGGCATGCCCATGGAACGTGACCTTGCCGCCAGGAAGGTAGCGCCTCGTGGTGACCTTTCCGATGTCGTGGAGCACAGCCGCCCAGCGCACGGCGGGGCGAGGGACGGCTTGCCACGTGACCGCCTTGGTGTGCTCCCAGACGTCTTTGTGGCGACGACCGGCCTCTTGGGAAAATGCCACGGTCGCGTCGAGCTCGGGCAACAACACCGCCAGCATGCCGGTATCGCGCAGCCACTGCAGCGCCATGTGCGGGTACTTTCCGCACAGTGCCGGCGTCAAGAGCTCGTAAATGCGCGCGGGAGCGAGCTCGACAATACGGCTCGCCTGAGCTGCGATCATGGCTGTCGTCGCTCGCTCCACGGGCACACCTTCCCGTCCAACGCGAACCACAGGAGTGAGGAGCGCTTCGACGCCAACCGCGGCACTGCTCTGGATCTCCACCGGCACCTGCTCCCTCATGCAGGCGAGGAATGGTAGCAGCTCGTGCAAGGTGGCATCGCCCTCCACGGCCACCGAGGGGCCCCCACGCCCAAATGGTCGGTTTCTTCATGCTCGTGGTAGTCTGTGCCGGCGGCGGCATGGGCACGCGCTCCCCGCAACTCGGCTACAACCACAACATTCCCCATCGAGGCCGGCTGTATCACGTGCAGACGGAGGATTCGGGGTTTGAGCGGGCTCATATCTTCACACACGCCTTTTACGACGGCACCATCGTCGCGTCCAACAAGATCGAATACCGCGAGCACAAAGACGCCCAGGATCTCGACGCCGTCGTGGTTGCGTTGATGCAGGAGTCCCACAAGGACATGATCCGAAAGCTTCGCAGCGGAACTTTCGATCAGAGAATCGTCTCGCTCATCGGTGATCACCCCTCGGCCTCGAACAAGGCCGAACCCGCGCCCGTACAGGTCGTTGCCGAAGCACCGTCCCGCCCGATTCGAAGGCCTCCACCGGAGCCTCGCGAGGTCGAGCCGCACGGGCCGCCCTTGTCGCCAGGCCCTCCCGGGCCGACCGTCGATCCCACGCTTTCGCATCCTGTGTTTGCGAGTGCCGAGGCACAAGCGCAGGTTGCCTCGGCAGCCGAAAACGGTCCAGGTCGTTCCACGCGTGGTCCGAGTCGAATTCGTCGGCGTGCCGTTGGCGGGATCGGTGGACAGGGCGTCTCCGTCGACACCCCAATTTCGCTGGCCGAACGACGTGACATCATCGTGGGCAAGTTCGCGAGCGAACACCAAGCCCAACTCGATGAAGAGATTCTGGCACTTTTGCGTGAAGACGGCTCGGCATGAATGGCGGACAGTGATACCCCCGCCCCTGCTGGATTCGTGTTGCCCGAACAAGCGCGAAATTCCGTCGTCGTGTACGTGACACGGTTTTGCGCGTTTTGCCATCTCGCCGAGCGCTTGCTGGAGCGTCATTCCATTGCGCACACGCGGGTGGACGTGAGCGCAGATGCGAACGCACGACATTGGCTCGAAACTGCCACCGGGCGTCGTACCGTGCCGCAGATCTTCGTCGGGGGCCGCAGCATTGGGGGATATCGCGAACTTTCGGCGTTGGTTCGCAGTGGTGGGCTCGCTGGCTGACCTGCTGCTTGGCGGGGCCGGTGTCTTGCCGTTACCATGACGCGCATGCACGCCAAGCGTTCACCCCGTTCAATCGGCGGTTTCGCGCGTACCATTGCGTTCGCGCTCTCAGTCACCCTACCCGTGGTCGCCTGGGCCAGCGAGATAAAGTTCGGCGCAGCCCCGCTCGCCACGGACGATGCCGGCAAGCTCACGAGCGAAGCACGTAAGCAGGCCGTCGAAACGCTCGACAACGTACCGGGCGAAGATGCCTGGAAGCTGTATGTGTGGGGAAACATCGACAAGGGGGCGGAGGGGCCACTTTATGTCGAGTTCTACGATCACTTCCAAGGGCAAAAGAACCTGACGCATCGCCACGAGCACGCCGACTATCAGGGTGAAAAGTTCGTGAGCCTGGAAATCGAGCTCGAAGGCCGTGTCGGCTTCAACAAGAATCACACCTATACCGTGCAACTCGTGCAGGTCAACGAGAAGGGTAAGGATGTAAAACTCGCCACCGGACAGCTCAAGCTCATCAAGAGCGGGAAGCAGGCTCCGAAACAGCAGGACGAGCAAGAAGACGGCGAATCGGAGGGCGGTGACGAACAGGGCGACGAACCGGAGCTGACGGAACAAGACAAGGCCGACAAGTTGGACCAATCGAGTGCACCCCCACCGGTCGAACCGAAGAAAAAGGGTTGCAATATTGGAGATCCCGACGGCGTTGCGTTTGCGCTCGTGATGTTCGCTGTGTTTGCGACACGTCGCACGGGTTGCATGCGTTGGTAATCAGCTCGGACCGCCCTCGACTTCGCAGGGATCGACCTCGTTGGGCACACACGCGACGCATACCCAGCGGAAGTTGTCGAGCAACACGATGGTGTCGACGTCGCTGTCGCCCATGTCGAACAGCGCAACGCTCAGCTTGACGGTGTCACCCGGCGTCATTTCGTTGATGCTTCTCGCCGTAAACCACCCGGTCGCCCCGCCGGCAGATCCGGTGAAACCAGTCCCATCCATCTCGGGATCCGTCGAAACGTACCCACTGGCGGTGATGGACGGTTCGAGCGCTGTGACGGTGAGTGGTTGGTCGTCGATGAAAGTCATGTTGCCAACGTAGTTTTCGCTCTCCTGCCAGATGACGAAGATGTCGTTGTACTGAGAGTCGACGAACAACGGATATTCGGCCGAAAACCACGCGAAGTCGATTTCGAAGCCTTCGGCGTCGGTCGCCGGATCGGCATTGGCTGGGGGCGAGCTGACCGAAAACGAGAACCCGATCAGGTCATTGGCCTCTTCGGCGTCCATGCCAGCGCCCTTCTCCCATTGGGACTGCAAGGTATTCGAGCAGTCTTGGTCGGCCACGCACATGTCGAACGGGGTGCCGCCTTTGTCGATCATGTGGATATCGAGGTCGGCCGCCAAAGTGGCCGCGTTCACCCCATCTGGATTGCCGTTCGCGTCATCGATGGCATTGTCGAACTCCGTGAGCACGCCAGTGGTCGAATGAGGCTCGCGCAAGACACCGGTACCCAACACGAGCATGCGGGCGCCCTCTCGAGGCTTCCAAAACGGGTTCACGGGCGTACCGAATCCCGTGGCGATGCGCCAGGTATCGACGGCTTCAGCGTTGCCGGGATCCGAAGCGGACAGGCCGTCATGAACGGTGAGCGGGATCACCTCGTCGTCATCGCCCACGCACCCGAGGCCAAGTGCCTGGTACCATGTTGCCGAGGCCGAGTCGCACGAGATCTTGTTCTCGGGAATCGTGCACATGTCGCCAGCCGTGTCACCGGTGCTGGTATCTCCCAGCGAATCACTGCCAGTGGCCATTCCGCTCGCCGTGCCCGTGGTGTCACCGGTCGTGTCACCCATGGTGCCAATCGTCGTTCCATCCAGGGTGTCGGTCGTCACGTCGCTGGCCGTGGTGCCACCGGTGGTCGCGCTCGTCGAGTCGACTCCACCGTCGCTCGACGACGATTCCTCGACCTCGGTGGTAGAGCTCGAAGCCTCGACGCTCATTGTCGTGGATGCTTCGCTATCCTCACTCGATGCCGAGCCGCTCGAGGTTCCGATGGTCTCGCCTTCGCCCACGGAAGCATCGCTATCTTCAGGCGTTTCGCTTTCGCTCGCACAAGCGCCCGCCGCGAGCAGTAGGCGCAATCCGAAAGGGATAGGATAGGTGTTTCGATGCATCTGCGTTGTACCTTGCTAGTGCTTGTGGGGAAGTCTACGTTCCGATCGTAAGCTGGTAAAGGGTCAGAACGGTCCCTCGTTGATATCTGTGGATGCCAACCGACGTTTTGACGCGTCAACGAGCCGAGCTCGAACCGAATCAGGACAACAGTAACCGTTCAGGGTGGGGCTTGAGCGACGGATCGGGACCTGCGATTCGAGCATCATGAACAACCCACACAGCAGCGGAGAGTTGGCCCAAGAAATCGAGGC
>Ga0187893_10005661_pt1 | contig 22168 bp, 15 predicted proteins | sample MA1701074metaG_FD_139574 | JGI IMG/M metagenome (GOLD analysis project Ga0187893, IMG submission 139574) | White microbial mat communities from a basaltic lava cave in the Kipuka Kanohina Cave System on the Island of Hawaii, USA - MA170107-4 metaG ...
CCTTCGAATAAGGTCTTCCCATCCATGCCAGCCTCCTTTCCGGCCAGTATATTGAATCACAATCCCGATCCCATGGGAATCACCAAACCGAACCGATTCCTCCTAAAACCATAACGCTCTAAGTTTTATAATCGATACTCAGTTTCTAGTGACTATGATTGCCATGGCCACCACTTTGATGTTGCCCTCCGGGCGGCACATATCCTTTGTCCGAACAGGCCGATACGGCTGTGCCCAGCAAGACCAGAAGAGCTAATGTGAATATTGTTTTTTTCATGGATTTTTCCTTATCAGTTGATTAACAAATTAATGAGCATGGCCATCATGGCCGTGCTCATGTTCTGATTCCTCGCTATGTGTATCGCTCTCACCGTCATGCTCTTTTATATTTTGAATATCTTCCGGCAAGTTGGTTTCGACCAGCAACAGCCCACCCTCAAGTTTTTTAAGAGCAGACGCCGTTCCAGCCGTATCGCCACCATCGGCCTTGATATGTAAATCGTTTATGACTTGCTTTAATTGCTTCAAAGCTGTCGCTAAACGTACATCGTCTGGATACTGCGCCTCCAGGGTTGCTGTAGCTTTCGCCATACTATCGGTTAGAACGTGCATTTCTTCCAGTTTTCCTGCATCAGAGGCACTTTGAGCCTGTTTGAAATTATTTTGCAAAACGTCCCATGCACTGAATTCCGTATTAGCAGAGTCTTCTTCTGTTGTATGATTCTGAGCATTTTGCTCCTGGCTGGCATGATCATGGCCAGCATCGGCGAGCACCGGCTGGGATAAAGCCAGAGCCATGGCAGCTACAGGAACAGTAAAAAATAAACGTTTCATAGGTATTACTCCTTTGTTTTGGTTTGAGGTTGGTCAGATAAAGAAAAAGCTTCGGGAACAAGCCCCATGACAGGCTTGCGTCCAAACATCCAGAACAGAACGGGCGTCACAATCAGGTTCAGAAGCGTCGAACTGAAGAGTCCCGAAAATATAACGACGGCAACCGGATAAAGGATTTCTTTTCCCGGCTCGTTGGCGGCCAGAATAAGGGGCGTCAATGCCAGACTTGCCGTTAGAGCGGTCATTAATACAGGCACCAGACGTTCCTGCGTTCCGCGATATATCATGTCCATATCAAATTTTTCGCCCTCATGTTCCATGAGATGCAAATAATGCGCGATCATCAAAATCCCGTTTCGTGCCGAAATCCCGGTAAGGGTTATGAAACCCACCATTGTCGCAATCGAAAATACGCCGCCGGTCAGGGCGATCCCGATAACCGAGCCGATAAAGGCCAAAGGAATCCCGATCATGACTTGCAGGGCAAGATTGGCGTTTTTGAAATGGCTGAACAGAACAAGGAACATGCCAGCCAGTGAGACAAGCCCCAGAAGCAAAATAAGCTTCGAGGCCGAAGCCTGCGCCTCAAACTGCCCTCCGTAAGTGATAAAATAACCTTCCGGCAGCGTTACTTTTTCCGCAATGGCCGCGCGTATTTCGTCAACGGCGCTGACCAGATCGCGCTCCGCCACGTTCGCCTGAATAACGATGCGGCGGCTGACATTTTCGCGGTTGATAATATTCGGGCCTTTGGCTTTCTCTACATCCGCGACCAGCCCCAAAGGAACAGTCGTTCCCCTGACAGAATCCAGCGGGATGCGCTTGATGGCTTCTATGTCTTCCCGCGCCTTGTCATTCAGGCGGACAACGAGATCATGGATGCGCTGCCCGTCAATGACCTGACCCACGCTCTCGCCCTGCAAGGCAAGCTCGGCCAGTTCCGCTACTTCTCCGACCATAACGCCCTGCTTGCGGGCCTTGTCGCGGTCTATGCGGGTGTGAATTTGCGGAACCAGAACCTGTTTTTCGATTTGCAAATCGACGACGCCTTCAATACCACCCATAACATCTTGAATCTCGGAAGCCAGACGGCGCAATTCGTTCAGGTCGGAGCCAAACACCTTAACGGCAATCTGCGCCCGGACGCCGGAAAGCATATGGTCTATACGGTGAGAAATCGGTTGTCCTATATTTGTAACGAGGCCGGGTATGTTGTCCAGACGCGCGCGAATATCTCCCAAAACTTCTTCGCGGGAGCGGCCCATATCCTCCAGTTCAACTTCAATCTCGGAAGAGTGAATGCCTTCCGCATGATCGTCCAGTTCGGCCCGGCCCGTTCTGCGCCCGGTCAGGGAAACTTCGGGAACCTGAAGAATTAGCGTTTCAGCCAGCCTTCCAATGCGGTTTGATTCCTCCAGTGACGTGCCCGGCGCAAGCAGCGCGTTAATAGTTACCGTCCCTTCATTGAATTCAGGCAAAAACTCCTTGCCGAAGGTGAGGCCGATGCCGATTGCCGCCACAAAAAGAAGCGCTACGCCGATTAAAAGCGCATACTTGATTTTGAAGGCTATATTCAGGGCAACCCTTTCCGCTGCTTTCAGGCCGCGAACCACAAAACCCTCTTTTTCTTCCTCAAGCTTTTTCATGCGCGGCAACAGGTAAGCGCTCAAAACAGGCGTTACCGTCACGGAAACAAACAAAGAAGCAATGATAGAAACGATATACGCAACGCCCAGCGGCGCGAAAATTCTTCCTTCTATGCCGCCCATGGCAAAAAGAGGAACAAAAACAAGAACGACAATTGCCGTCGCAAAAACAATCGATCCCCTGATTTCAATGGTCGCTTCCCGGATAACGTCCATGGCGGGTTTTTGATTTTGACTGTGCCTGTTTTCGCGTAGGCGGCGGTAAACATTTTCCACGCCGACAATAGCGTCATCCACCAGTTCGCCGATAGCTACCGCCAGACCGCCAAGAGTCATCGTATTGATCGACATGCCGAACATCTTGAAAACAATGGCCGTTATTATCAGGGACAGGGGTATGGCCGTGAGAGTAATCAGCGTCGTACGCATATTGAGCAAAAATGCAAACAGGACGATGGCAACAAGGATGGAGCCGTCACGCAACGCTTCCATGACATTCTCGATGGAGCGCTCTATGAATTTCGATTGCCGGAAAATATCGGAATGAATCTTAACGCCTTCCGGCAGCGTGTGCTCTATCTTTTCAAGTTCTGCTTCAATGGCTTCCGTAAGCTTCACTGTATCAGCGTTAGGCTGTTTTTGGATGGACAGTATAACGCCCTGCTTTCCATTGATTCCGGCATCGCCCCTTTTCCCTAAAGGCCCGCCGACTTTAACCTCCGAAATTTCCTGTAAAGTCATGGCAGGCGCGTCCGGCCCCACATCCTTTGGAATGACCGAACCGGCGATATCGCCCGCGTCTTTCACGCGCCCCAGATTGCGAATCAGATGTTCCTGATAGGGATCAAAAATAAACCCGCCTGTTGAGTTGACGTTCGCGTTCTCCAGCGCTTCGCGCACTTCATGCAGCGGTACGTCGTGATAAATCATTTTGTTCGGATCGAGCAGAACCTGAAATTGCTTTACATCGCCTCCTATGACCGTGATTTGCGAAACGCCGGGAATGGCCAGCAGGCGCTGCCTGATTTCCCAATCCGCTATAGCGCGCAGTTCTATCGTATCCACATGATCGTTTTCCGAGGTTAGGCCCACCAGCATGATTTCTCCCATGATTGAGGAAATCGGGCCTAAGATCGGGCTTATGCCGTCGGGCAGCACTTCTGTCGTCTGCTGAAGTTTTTCCGTTACAATCTGGCGGGCCGTATAAACATCGACATCCCAGCCGAACTCGACCCAGACAATCGAAAGCCCAATGCCGGAAGCCGAGCGCACACGCTCTACGCCGTTCGATCCGTTCATCGCCGTTTCGATAGGTAGAGTAACAAGCGTTTCCACTTCTTCAGGAGCCAGCCCCTCCGCTTCGGAAAAAATAGTCACGGTTGGTCTGTTCAGATCAGGAAAAACATCCACGGGAAGCTCTTTTAGAACGACCGTACCGTAAATCATTAATATCGCCGTCAGCGCGACAATAAAAACGCGGTTGTTGAGAGAGAATTTGATTATATAATTAAACATTTATGCCTATCCTCAATGAGCGTGGCCGTCATCATTATGATTGTCTGCCTGTGTTTCTTTCTTTGCGGGCTGTATGTATTGAAGCTGGTAATTTCCCTGAATGACCACTTCTTCGCCGGGGAAAACGCCGCTCAGGATTTCCACTTCGTAACCGGACTCAATGCCCAGCGCTACCTCGCGGCGCTCAAAGCTGTTGCCTTCGCGGACAAAAACAAAAGCCTTGCCGTTTTCCTCAAGCACTGATTTTTTTGGTACAACGAGGCGGTTGGCTTTTTCTTCCCCGACCATGACGCGAAGCTCTCCCTGCAAGTTGGGCAGTATTTTGCCGCTTTTGTTGTCGATGAGTGCATAAACGTCAAAGGTGCGGCTGTCCCTTTCCAGAGAAGCGTCAAGGCGCTGCACTGTCCCGCTGTGAACCTCGCCGGGAAAAATATCAACAATAACCTCGGCCGCTTGCCCGACTTTTATTTTCGCCAAACCCGGCGTTTCATAAAGAGCGCCGCGCACAAGAAGCTCCGATGTATCCGCGATCTCCATCAAAACCGTTTCGCTGGAAACGGGCTGTCCCAGTACTATGTTTTGCTTAATCAGCTTTCCGGCGATTGGTGCGGTCAGGGTTACGGGATTGCTGCCGATAGACAACGGCTCCAACGTAATAAGCTTTTGCCCCTTTTCAATCGGTTCCCCCAGCTTGGCGTGTATCCCCTGAACCCTGCCCTCAAACAGGGAAGATACAAAGGCGTGATTTTCGGGGATAATCTGTGTGGCGGCGATCATTGAAATTTTTTGCTCAATCGGCTTCAGGGAAGCTTTGCCGGTCTGGATGCCAAGGCTTATGATGGATTCATCCGATAACTCTACCGGCCCTTGCGTAAAGGCGCTATCGCCTGTTCCGGGTGCCGCGCCATGGTCTTCGCCCCCATGGGCGAAAACCATGGATGGTAAAATCATTAAAAGAAAAAACAGCGTTATCAAATTTTTCATTGCATAATCTCCATTGTTTGTCCGATCAGGCTTTCCAGTTCAATCCGGGCGTCCACGGCCTGCAAAATCATTTCCATCTCTTCTTCTTGCACTTCCGTCATATTGCCGCGCACCTGCCAGAGATCGAAAACGGACGCCTGACCGCCGTTGAATTTTTTTTCGGTAATCCGCTGAACTTTTTCCCATTCCGGCAAAATGTTGTTGCGGTAAGAAAGCGCACTGGCCCGCGTAGCTTTGAGCCGTTCATGCGCTGCCGCCAGAACATTGGCAAAACTTTGCTCGTCCAGGGCTTTCAGAGAGCGATCCGTCATAGTTTTTTCGGCGTTGGCGCGGATCATTTCAGCGTTGTTGCGGCTCCATACCGGCAGGCTGACCCGCAGACCCAGAGAAAGAGTTGTGGATTCTTCATCGAAATCCCGGCTTAGAACGGCGCGCGGCGTAAACTCCGGAAAGCCCGCGTCCCGCCGCGCCACGGCGTAACGCCGCTCGGCCAGAGCCTGGCGGCTTTCCAGCAGGGCACGTACACTGGTTTCAGTTTCAGCGCGTTGCGTAATATCGGCAAACGAGGGCGTTTCAGGAAGAAGAGGACGCTCGGCCAGAAAGTTTTGCTGTTTCATGCCCGCCATGCGAAGAAGGCTGGAACCGGCCATCATTCTTTCTGTCCGCAGGGTATTCAGCTTTTCTTCCAGCCGCAAGGCTTCAGCCTTGAATATAGCGGCTTCGGAAACGTCAACGCGCCCTTCCTTGGCTGCATTTTCTATCAGTTTTTGTTTTTCTTTGGCATACAAGACATTGGCTTGCAGAATATGCTCCTGTTCCTGCAAACCCCAGTAAGCGGCATACGCCCGTGTGATACTATGAACAACCTCCAGCATTTGCGCCTTTTCTTCCAGCGAAGCTGTACGCCGCAGGGCATCGGCATAAGAACCGCGCGGGCCAAAATGGGAAAGGCGCAAGGGTTGCTCCAGCTCCAGTTCGATGCCGCGCGTCGCATTATCTTCCTTTACCGTCGCATCGGTTTGAAATTCAGGATTTTCCGGCGTTTCAATTTCAAACGCCTCCGCCCTTGCATCCGCCGTCTCAGCCATAATGCGCGCCGTTTCGGGACTGTTCTCCAATGCCGCCTGAATAATTGTCTGTAACGGCAAGGTTTCGGCTTTATCGTGGGCCATTGCTGCCGTTCCATAACCGGTCACGCACAGCGCCATAATGGCGATTGCCCATAAATTTCCTTTGATTTTATTGATAGATAACTTGTTTTTTTGCATCGGTTTCAGCCTCTCTTGCAGTTGAAAAAGCGTATAAAATATACGCTGCCGCGCCTGCCGGTTCCATATGGCAAGCGCAGAAAAGAGAGACAATTAAATGCGGAAACGCGCAGTCGTCAGAATAAGGGAAGGCTGACCGGCTGTTACATCGGCGTTATCCCACGGGGGCCGGTCAGGCGGCCCTCTTGCTTCCTGCAATGAACGCAGGGAAAACACATCCGGCAATAAAAAGGTATTCCAGTCAAAATTAACTTTTTCGATATTGCGATCCGGAACAACAACGCCGGAATCCGAAGCTTTGATATAGGAAAACCCGCTGTCGTTGCTGAAAGATGCGCCTGAACCGTCATCATGCGTATGGGAACTGTGGTCGTGGTAGTATGCTGCGGATTTTGCTTGTGAATCAACAGAAGCGGCTATCGCCTGCAGAGACGGCGCCATCATCATAAAAACCAAGAATATAGAAAGTATTCTTTTCATTTTCTACTATTCGTTCCAGTTCCTTAGCAAGTTACAGCATTTTATTTATTTTACAAGCCAATATCCTGATAACAGGTAAAAATAAACAATCTCATCCGTTTATAAAACTGCAGATATTTCAATCCCTCTTCCACCCGCCGCCCATGGCTTTGAACAAATCAATGCGGGCAGAGAGTGTTTCAAAACGCGCGTGGGCGTGACGGTCTTTCGATTCCAGCATAAGGCGCTGGGCCTCCAATACACGCTGAAAATCCACAACGCTTAACGAATATTGGCTCTCAGCCAGATCATAGGCTTCGCGGGCTTTTTCCTCCGCTTGCCTCAAAGCATCTTCCCGCTTTTGAGTGGTTTTAACCTTGGTCAGCGCGTCTTCCGCCTCCTGAAAAGCGACCAGAACGGTTTGCTGGTAATTTTCGGCCAGTTCCTTTTGCCGGGCGGTGACACGGTTCACATTGCCTTCCAGCCTCCCGCCTTGAAAAATGGGGGCTACGATAGACGAAGCCAAGGAAAGCGCCGAAGCAGAGGGGTTGGCCGCGAGCAATAGATTTGCGCCTATATTGACCGAGGGGAAAAACGCCGCACGTGCCGCGCCAATATCGGCATTAGCCGCCATAAGCTCCGCTTCGGCACTTTGAATATCAGGCCTGCGCTCTAATAAGTTCGAGGGCTGCACCGCTGCCATAGCAGGGTTATTGATTGTATCCAGTGCACTACCGGAAATGGAAAATGTCTGCGGCGGTTCCCCGACCAGAACAGCCAGCGCGTTCTGTGCCAATGCCAGTTGTTGCTCCAATGCCGCGACTTCAGCTTGTGCATTTGAAAGCATTGTTTCCTGCTGGGCAATATCCAGCGCCGTGCGCGCCCCGGCCTGGAAACGAGCTTTCACCGCTTTTAAGAGGTCTTCTGTGCTTTGCAGATTTTCCTGCGCTATATGGTAGCGCTCTTTCAAATTAAGAGCATTGAAATAAGTCTGCGCCACGTCGCCCATGATAATCAGCGCCAGCGCTTCATGCGCGTATTGGCTGCTCAAAAGCGTTTCCCTGGCAGCGTCAGTGCTGGCGCGATTAGCGCCGAATAGGTCAAGCTCATAAGAAATCCCGGCATCGCCTGTCAATTCGGGAACGCCTTTATTGCGTCGGTCGGTAATATTAAACGCTTGTCGCGGCCCGTTCATATAGGAAGCCGTAACACTGGCTGAAGGCAAAAGGGAAGATCCGGCAATTTGCAAACCAGCCCTAGCCTGCTCAATGCGTTGCAAGGAGGCTTGCAAATTATTATTTTGTGCCAGCGCTTGCTGCATAAGAGCGTTTAACTCTTCACTACAAAATTCCTTCCACCAATCAGCAGAGATTTCAGAATTTTGAGAAACCATACCTTCTTTCCATGCAGGCGCGCTAACCTCCGGCCTTTGATAGTCAGGCGCAAGCGAACAGCTTGTCAGTAAAAGTGGCGCAATCAATAAAACCGCAAGGCTTCTAAATATTCTCATTGTTCTGACCTCCCTGTCAGAGGAAACTTCAATTTCGATTGCATATACACGGCATAAAGGACGGGAATTAAAATCAGCGTCAGGATCGTTGTACTGACCATCCCTCCTACCATCGGCAACGCGATCCGGCGCATGACATCCGATCCTGGCCCTTCGGTCAGAAAAATCGGGATCAGACCTAGAATGATAACGGAAACTGTCATCAGTTTGGGCCGCACCCGTTGCACCGCACCGTGCTTTATATTTTCGATCAAGTCACGGTATGCCGCAGGCGGATGGTCACGCATCTGGTGATCTATATAAATGAGCATGACGATGGCCGTCTCGACGGCGATTCCGGCCAGCGCAATGAAGCCGACAGCCACCGCGACCGACATATTGTATCCGGCGAGCCACACCCACCAGAACCCGCCACTCACACCGAACGGCACGGCGAGCATGATCAGCAGCGTCCGGTCCCACCGTCCGAAGTGAAGGTATAACAAGGTCAGGATGATCAGCAACGTGGCGGGAACGGCTATCGTCAGGCGCGCCCTCGCCTCCTGCATTTGTTCAAACTGTCCCGACAGTTTCAGGCTGTAGCCGGCAGGCAGATTAAGGGTTTTCAGCTTATCCTGTAAATCCGCGATATAGGAGCCGATATCCCTGTCAACAATATCCACGAACACCCAGCCGTTAAGCCGGGCATCCTCCGAAACGATCATGCCTGGACCTTCGGCGACCCTGATTTCGGCAAGATTAGCCAGAGGGATCTGCGCGCCGGAAGGTGACGGGACCAGAATATCGTTCAGATCATCAACATGTTCACGGTACGGGCGGTCATAACGGAGCATGATGGAATAGCGTTCGCGGCCTTCGACGGCTTCATCCAGCATCATGCCGCCGAGCGCGGTCTGGATGACCATCTGCACATCTTTTAGGGCAATGCCATAGCGTGAGATCCGGTCCCGGTCGGGAACGATCTCGATATATTTGCCGCCCTGCACCCGGTCTGCCACCGCACTGCGGGTTCCCGGCACGGTGCGGGCGATATCCTCAATGCGCCTCGCCAGCCCGTCAATGCCATTCAGGTCGGGACCGGCGATTTTGATGCCAACAGGCGTGCGGATGCCGGTCGTCAGCATGTCAATGCGAATTTTGATCGGGTAACCCCACACATTACGCATCCCCGGCAGACGCACAGCCTTATCCATTTCCTTGACGAGTTTTTGCGGCGTCATGCCTTTGCGCCATTCATTTTGCGGTTTCAATTCTACCCATGTTTCCAACATAGCAAGTGGCGCGGGATCGGTCGCGGAATTGGAACGCCCCGCTTTGCCAAAGGCCATCTCAACTTCCGGGACCGCCATAAGCTGGCGGTTGGTGACCTGCAAAATCTCCCGCACCTTGGCGGGCGATACACCGGGCAGGGTCATCGGCATGTACAGAAGGCTGCCCTCATAAAGCGGCGGCATGAATTCAGCCCCTATACGGCTCACAGGGATGGCTGTGCTGATCAGCGCAACCAACGCCAGAAGCATCGTTGTCTTGCGGAATTTAAGCGCCGCGTTCAGAATAGGCCGGTAAAGGCCAATAAAGAAGCGGTTGATGATGTTTTCATCCTCGCGTTTTATCTTCCCTCGCACGAACCACAGCATCAGCACCGGCACCAGCGTCACCGATAAAAAAGCCGCCGCCGCCATCGCATAGGTCTTGGTATAGGCCAGCGGCGCAAACAGGCGGTGCGACTGCCCGGTCAGCGCAAAGACCGGCAAGAACGACACGGTGATAATCAAAAGCGAAAAGAACAGTCCCGGCCCGACCTCCTTGGCTGCTGTCAACAGCGCTTCCCGCCGCTGCTCCTGCCCGGCATCGGCTGAAAGGCCTGAGAGCTTCCTGTGCGCGTTTTCCACCATAACGATGGAGGCATCCACCATCGCGCCGATGGCGATGGCGATGCCGCCCAACGACATGATATTGGCCGTTATGCCCTGCGCCTGCATGACGATAAAGGCCCCCAGAATACTCAGTGGCAACGTGATGATAGCGACAAAAGCACTGCGGACATGCAGCAGGAATATGAAGGTGACCAGCGCCACCATCAGGCTTTCTTCCAGCAGTTTATGTTCAAGATACTTAACGGACCCCTCGATCAGCTTGCTGCGGTCATAAACCGTGACCAGTTCCACACCTTCTGGCAATCCTTTTTTGATGAATTCAAGGCGCTCTTTCACATGCTCAATGACCGTGTAAGCGTTGGCGCCTGGCCGCATGACGATAATCCCGCCCACCGCCTCGCCTTCACCGTTGAGTTCTGTAATGCCGCGCCGGATCGCCGGACCTTTTACCACGCGGGCGACATCGCCAATTGTAACCGGATTTCCGTTATCGCCGACTTTCAGGACAACTTTCACCAGATCCTCCGGGGATCCGACATAACCAAAAGACCGGATCATGTATTCTGTCTCCGCCATCTCCAGCGTCCGCCCGCCCGTTTCCTGATTGGCCGAACGCACCGCCCCGATCACCATATCCAAAGGGATATTGTAAGCATGAAGCTTGTGGGGCTGGATGAAAACCTGATACTCCTTAACCGCTCCGCCGACGCTGGCAACTTCCGCCACGCCGTCCACTGTCGCCAGATCAAAGCGTATGAACCAGTCCTGCAGAGTTCGCAATTCCTGCAAATCGTGCTTGCCCGTTCGGTCGATCAGCGCATACTGGAACACCCATCCCACGCCGGTGGCATCCGGCCCCAGTTGCGGGCGCACGCCTTCGGGAAGCTGCCCGGACACTTGCGAAAGAGCTTCCAGCGCGCGGCTGCGCGCCCAGTACAGGTCAACGCCGTCTTCGAAAACGATATAAATAAAACTGTCGCCGAACATGGAAAACCCGCGCACGGCCTTTGTCCGGGGGAGGCTTAACATACGCGTAGCCAGCGGAAACGTCACCTGATCCTCGATCACCTGCGGCGCCTGGCCCGGCCAGTCGGTACGGATGATCACCTGTGTGTCCGACAGGTCGGGAATGGCATCGAGCGGTATCTGCCGGATAGATATGATCCCCGCCGCCAGCAGAACGAACGCGCCCAGCAGAACAAAAAAACTGTTCGCCGCCGACCAGTCGATGATCCGCGCGGCAAAGGATTGGGAAGGATCGTGAAGATCAATGTTTGTGGACATTGCCTGCCTCCTTCGTATCCGTTCCGTCCATGCTTGCCATGCCGCCGCTCAAACTGCTTTCAGCATCAATCATGAACTGGCCCGATATAACGATTTTTTCGTTTTCTTTCAGGCCGGATACGATTTCAGTTAAACCGTCCGCCGTGATCCCCGTCCCGACCTTCACAGGCCGGAAATATCCGTCGCCCAGATCCGTGATGACATGGCCGCCGTCCTTGCCGTACAGGACGGCCTCCGCCGGAACGGCAAGGCGGGATTGGCTGTCCGTCTCGAACACGATGCTGACTAGCGTATCGGTTTTGAATTTTCCATCCGGGTTATCCAGAGTTAGCCGCACAAGTCCGTTGCGGCTTTGCGGATCCGTAACGGGATGAATAAAATCGACGGCAGCCTTGAAAGAGTCCCCCGTTTCATCAATCGTGACGATGGCGGGCGTGCCTGTTGCTAGGAATTGCATATCCCGCAGCGGCAGATGAGCCTGTATCCAGACTTGCGCATAATCCTGCAATGAGAGAACCGTGTTTCCAGCATCAACATACGCGCCCTTGCGGACATTCAGCATGGAAACGGTGCCGTCGGCGGGCGCGTAGAACGGTGTTGCCTCCAGAAATTTTCCTTTCTTTTTCAGTTCTGCAATCGCCTGATCATCCATGCCATACAGGCGCAGGCGCTGTTCCGCATCGCCCACACGGCTGCCGATTAGATAGTCTGATTGCGCCGTCATCAGGTCGGGGCTGTAGAAGGTGAACAACAGATCATCTTTTTTAACCGTATCCCCGACCGCATCCGTTGCCAGGTCGACAATCCATCCCGCCGTGCGGACGGCAACGGTATGTTCAAGCCGGGTGCTGGGCGCGATATGGCCAAACGCATGAATGGATTTGCCAAATTCATGCAGAGCGGCCTTTCCGGTTTTAACGCCCAGCGCCTGCCGGTAAACGGGATCGACATAAAGGGCGTTGTCGGGAGCCTCCGGCCCGCCCTTTGCCTCGTCCTCATAGAACGGAACCAGATCCATGTCCATGTAGGGCGACTTGCCGGGCTTGTCGAATTTCTGCCCCGGCACCATCGGATCATACCAGTACAGGATTTTTCTCTCTCCCTTTTCTCCTTTTTCCGCCGGTTTTGACGGTGGTGCCTGTTCGCTTGCAGGCACAAGGTCCATGCCGCAGATCGGGCACCGGTCGCCCTTTTCGCCGTGAATATGAGGATGCATGGGACAGATATAAACCTGTCCGGCAGGTTTGCTCTTTTCTGCCGCAGGCGGTGTGTTTTCTCCCGGAGCCGACATGGACATTGAAGGCATGGACTCTTCGGCCGCCATGACAAAGGCAGGCGCAAAGAAAAACAAAGTCAAAGTGAAGATAAAAACACGCATAGAAATCTCCTTTTTCAGGTTGGCTAAAATCCAAACACGGAAAAAAGGCAGACTTATTCGCGAAAACGCTGCGTGATCAGGATAATGGAAGGCTTTGTTTTTGAAATATCGGGCCAGTCAGGCGGCGGGCCGCGTATGACATGAAAATTGGCAGGCGTGAAGGATGGTTGCGAGGGCATATCGGCCCACGCGATAAAAAACGCCTTTTCCATGTCAGGTTTTTTCAGAACGGCATGATCGGCGCTGAAAACATCGACCTTGGCGCAATCCTTGAACAGCATCGTGCTGTGGTCAGCTGACGATTTTTTGCTGTCTACATCCTTGTCCATCACCATGCCATGACAATCTGGCATGTCCGGCATTTGTGTTACAGCCGCCTGTACCTTGCCAGCCGCCATAAAAGGGCCGCACACCAGACCCGGCGTGAACATGAGCAGCATTAGCAGATGGACAAGAAACTTTCTCATAACCCCCATATAGTACCACAAAGCAGATAAAAAATCCTAAACACCAGAAATATATGATTTTTTATTGAGATAACTCCTGTCTATCATATAAATGATCCAGCCTTTCTTCTTCCACCATAGCCTGATCCCTGCCACCGAATAGCTTGTATAGCGCGGGCAAAACGAGCAGCGTCAGGGCGGTGGCGGACACAAGCCCGCCGATGACGACCATCGCCAGCGGCTTTTGTACCTCGGCCCCGGTGCTGTGCGCCAGCGCCATCGGCACGAAGCCGAGCGAGGCCACCAGCGCCGTCATCAGCACGGGCCGCAAGCGGGTCAAAGCGCCCTGTACGATGGCTTCGCGCCGTTCTTTACCTTCCTGTCGCAGTTCGTTGATATAAGTAATCATCACAAGGCCGTTCAGAACGGCAATGCCGGACAGGGCGATGAACCCGACCGCCGCCGAGATCGAGAACGGCATACCGGCAAAAAACAGCGTCAGAATGCCACCTGAAATCGCCAGCGGGACGCAGGAGAAGACCAGCAGTGCTTGTTTCGCCGACCCCAGCGCCGTGAACAGCATCATGAAAATGATGAAAAAACAGGCCGGAACGACGATCATCAGCCGGTCGCGGGCCGCCATCAGGTTTTCAAACTGCCCGCCCCAGTCGAGCCAGTAGCCCGCCGGGACTTTGACCTCGTTTTCAATCGTTTTTTGCGCCTCTGCCACGAAGGAGCCTATGTCACGGCCCCGGACGTTCGCCTGCACGACGACGCGACGCTTACCGTTTTCGCGGCTGATCTGGTTCGGCCCTTCGGACAGGCGGAAGGACGCGATTTGCTTTAAGGGTACGAAAGAGCCGTCACCGTCTTCATGCGGGATAGCTACAGGCAGGTTTTCAAGGGCGGCTATGTCCTGCCTGATCGTTTCCGGCAGGCGCACGACGATAGGAAAACGCCGGTCGCCCTCGAACACGAGGCCGGTTTCCTGCCCGCCAACCGCCACCGCGATCAAATCGAGAACGTCGCCCATATTCAGGCCGTAGCGGGCAATCGTATCCTTGTTGATGTCGATTTCAAGCATGGGCAGGCCGGTCGTCTGCTCGACCTTGACATCGGCGGCCCCGTCCACCTTGCGCAACGCGCCCGCGATGTCATTGGCTGTCTTGCCGATGGTGTCGAAATCATCGCCATAGACTTTCACGGCCACGTCGCTGCGAACGCCCGCGATCAGTTCGTTAAAGCGCATCTGGATCGGCTGGGTGTATTCATAGTTATTACCGGGAACCTTGCCGACAGCCTGCGCGACTTTTTCAATCAGTTCCGGCTTCTCAAGTTTTTTGTCCGGCCATTCCTTGCGGTCTTTCAGGATAATGAACGTATCCGATACGTTGGGCGGCATGGGATCACCCGCCATTTCCGCCGTGCCGGTCTTGGAGAAAACGAACGCCACTTCCGGCAAGGCGCTGATGGCCTTTTCGACTTGCAACTGCATGGCGGTGGACTCAGACAAAGACGTTGAAGGAATACGCATGGCATGCATGGCGATGTCCTTCTCATCAAGCGTTGGGATGAATTCCTGCCCCAGCCGCGTGAAGATCAACAGCGAGAAGATAAACAGCGCCACCGCCGCCAGAATGACTTTTTTCGGATGATCGAGGGAGAAATTCAAAAGCGGCTCATACCCTGCTTTGGCTTTCAGGATGATCCTGTTTTCCTTTTCCTCGATCTTGCCGCTCAGCCACATGGCGATCATGGCGGGGACAAATGTAATGGACAGGATAAAGGCAAAAATAAGCGCGATGATAACCGTCATCGCCATCGGCGTGAACATCTTGCCCTCGATGCCCGTGAAAGACAGAAGCGCCATATAGACGATGATGATAATGACCCGCCCGAACACCATCGGCTTTATCATCTGGGCGCTGGCCTGCATAACTTCGTCCAATCGTTCGTCATGGGTAAGCAAGCGCCCCTCCTTATGCTGGCGCTCGGACAGCCGCCGCAAGCAGTTTTCCACGATAATAACGCCGCCATCGACCAGAAGCCCGAAATCGAGTGCCCCCAAACTCATAAGATTGGCGCTGATCCCGGCTTCAACCATGCCGATGCCTGTCATCAGCATCGTGAAGGGAATAATCAGGGCTGTAATGAGCGCCGCCCGGAAGTTTCCCAGCAACAGGAACAGCACGGCGATCACCAATAGTGCGCCTTCGCTTAAATTCTTGCTGACCGTCATGACTGTGGCTTCTACCAGCTTGGTGCGGTTCAAAACCGTCTTTGCCTTGACGCCATCCGGCAGTGATTTTCCAACCTCTGCCAGTTTTTGATCCACGGCCTTGGCGACAACACGGCTATTTTCACCTTTCAGCATCATAGCCGTCGCCACGACGACTTCATGGCCGTTTTCGCTGGCGCTGCCTGTGCGGAGTTCCTTGCCAAGGCCGACTGTGGCAACGTCTTTCAGGTAAAGGGGAACGCCGCCGCGTGTGGCGATAACCACATTGCCGATCTGTTCCGTGGTTTCCAGCCGTCCGTCGGCACGAACGACGTAGGCTTCGCCTTTTTGTTCAAGATAACCCGCGCCGATACTGGCGTTGTTGCGTTCCAGCGCCTCGATCACGTCGCTAAATGTCAGGCCCAGCCCCGCCAGTTTATGCGGGTCGGGTTGCACATGATATTGCTGGGCATACCCGCCGATGGAGTCTACGGCGGCAACGCCTTTGACCGTTTTGATCTGCGGGCCGATGATCCAGTCCTGCACCGTGCGGAGATACATCGCCTTTTCAAAGTCAGAAGTCAGGACAAGCCCTTCTGGTGTTGTATAAGGCGCTTCCGGGTTCTCGTATTCGACCGTCCACATATAGATTTCGCCAAGACCCGTGGAGATCGCGCCCATGACAACTTCCGCTCCTTCGGGCAGGCTTTCCTTGGCGGTCGCAAGGCGCTCGTTGACCTGAGCGCGGGCGAAATAAATATCAATGTCGTCCTCAAATATGACAGTGACCTGCGCGAAACCATTGCGGGAAATCGAGCGCGTTTCCATCAGGCCGGGAATGCCCGCCATCGCCGTTTCAATCGAATAGGTAACCTGTTTTTCAACCTCGAACGGCGACAGGGCAGACACTTCCACGTTGATCTGCACCTGATTGTTCGTAATATCCGGCACGGCGTCGATGGGCAGCTTGCCCATTGCGTAAACCCCGTAAGCCGCCACGGTCACTGTCAACATCAGCACCAGCAGGCGGTGAGCGATGGAAAAACTCAATATTTTCTCGATCATGATTTTTGTTCCTTAGTGCGCGTGTTCCGCTTCTGATTTGCCAAGCTCGGCCTTCAACGTGAACGTGCCGCTGATCGCCACCGGCTCCCCTAATGAAAGGCCGGATACGATTTCAACATGACGGCTGTCCTCGCGGCCCAGACTTACGACACGCTTTTCAAAGCCTTCACCGGTTTTGACGAAAACCACGCTCTGCCCTTCGATATTCTGGATAGCTTCCTTGGGGATCATAATGTCTGTCTTTTGCGCCGCCGTAGCGATGGCGGCATTGGCGAAATCGCCCGCCCGCCAGTTTCCGTCCTTGTTATCCAGTTCAATGATCGCCTTGGCCGTGCGCGTCTTGGTGTCGATGGCCGGGCTGACGAAAATCAACTTGCCTTCGGCCTTTCCGCCGCTGCCGCTGATAACGGCTTTCTGGCCCTCCCGTACGAACGGCAGGTCGTCCGGCGCAATCGCCGTTTCCGCCCACAGGACGCTTAAATCAGCAACCGTGAAGGCCGTATGCGTCGTATCGACATATTCGCCCAGCGTCAGTTCGCGTTCGATCACGCGGCCCGCCAGAGGCGACCGGACTTCATGAAAGCGCAGCTTGTCGGCGGCTTCCACACTGTCATACTGCGCCAGCGTTTCACTATCATGGCCCAGCGCCTGCAACTTCTGGCGCGTCAGGTCGAAGCGGATTTTAGCTTCCTGATGGGCGTTTTTCGCGCTCAGGTAATCCTGCTCCGCCGTTATTTTCTTCTCCCACAGCCCCTTTTCACGCTCGTACATCGTGCGGGCCAGTTCCTCTGCCCGCTTCGCCGCGAGATAGTCGGCAACGGCCTCGGCCATTTCCCGGCTTTCAATCAGGGCCAGCACCTCGCCTTTTTCAACCGTATCGCCAAGGTTCTTGCGGGCCTCGGTCACGACACCCTCGACTTTTGGCACGATCTGCGCCATGCGGTCAGCGGCGGCGACAATTTTACCGGGGACATTCACCTCCTTGGCCAGATTTCCGGCTTCGGCTTTCGATACCTTTATCCCGGCTGCGTTGATTTGCGTGGCATCGAGTTTAATGACGCCTTCTTCGTTATGCTCATCCCCGTGGCCGTGTTCATCCTCATGGCCATGACCGTGCTTTTCTTCACCCGCGTCGTAGCTTTCCTCGCCTTCCTCGTGGCCATGCTCATCGCCATGTTCATCACCATGTTCTCCGGCGGCATGACTGACCGGGATATAGAATTTATAGGCAAACCCGCCCAGAAGCGCGGCGGCGGCAACGGAAGCAAAGAGAATTGTTTTTAGCGTCGTTTTCATGATGTCAGTCCTTGTTTGAAAGATCGTCGTCCGCATGAACGGCGGTCAGGCGCTCAATCGCGGCCCGTTGCCGGTGGTAATCGAGAACGGCTTCGTTATATTGCCTGCGGGCGTCGAACAGGGTTCGCTGGGCGTCCAGAACCTCCAGATAGCCGAATTTCCCGGCGTCATAACCCTGCCGCGCCGATGAAAAGGCTTCTTCCGCGCCGGGAAGAATGGTCGTATGCAATACCCCGGCCTCGCGGTAGGCGCTGACAAAGTCACCATACATTTCAGCCAGCGCCGTTTCCTGTGCCAGCTTGCCACCACGATGATCCATTGATGTTGCGTTCAATTCATGGCCTGCCCGTGCAATGCCCGCCCGGTTCATGTTGAACACGGGGATCGGAAAAGAAACGCCCGCCACGAAAGCCTGCGTGTCGTCTTCACGCGCCTCCTTCACGCCAAAACTCAGGGTCGGATCGGGAAAGGCATTGGCTCTTTCAAGGGATAGTGCGGCCTGCGCCTGCGCGACAGTGGCCTCAAGTCCCTTGGTATCCGGGGTCAAGGCAAGACGGGCGCGGTAGCTTTCCAGCGGCGGCGGCTCCTGCGGCGTGGGCAGGCTGTCTTTTTGCACGGAGAAATTCCCTACATCGCCGCCCAGCATCGCCGCCAACGCCTGTCTTTTTGCCGTTAATGTACGGCCTGCGCGTTCCAGTGCGATCTGACTGGAAGACAGCTCGATCTGCGCCTTGTTTTTCTGGATGGGCGGCTCCTTGCCCGCGTCAACCTTTGCCGCGACGCTATCCCTGACTTCGGTGGCGAGGGCGCGTTCTTCTTCAAGAAGCGCCCGTTCTTCCTGCGCCGTCACCAATTCGGCATAGGCGATGGTAACATCGCGGATCAGATCGAGCCGCGCCGCATCGCGTTCATAATGAATGCGGGTTTTTTCGCTTTCGGCCATGCGGACGCGGTTGCCACGCTTGCCGGGAAGCTCCACCAGTTGTGACAGGCCGTAAGTGATTTCGGCGTCATCGGTGCCGTCGTAATCGCCGTAGATATTCTCGGCTTCTATGGAGAGTTCGGGGTTCGGCAACGCCCCGGCCTGCGACCGGCTGGCGGTGGCAGCGTCGGCACGGCTGCGGGATGCCGCCAGCAACGGCGATTTTTCCAAAGCCCATGCGATAGCCTGATCCAGCGCCAGTGTCGCGGGAACAGCCCTGCTCTCAATGCTGTCTTGGGCCATGACGGGGGCGGAAAACAGCAACAGTCCCGCCAGCAATAAATATCGGATCATGTCGAAATTCCTTATCCTGATCGAATACGAAAATCATGCGCCAGCCCTGAAAAGGCGGCGTTCACGGGATCAGGCCGCAAGGCCCGTCATCCCGTTCAATCAGGTAAGGTTTCGCGGAGGACGAAGAAGGGAGGAAACAAAATCGCCCGCGAGGTTATCGGCATACGCGAGCGTTACAGTCCCGGAAAGCTGGGCAAGGTTGAAGTCGGACACAGGCGGAAAGCCTATATATGCTGTGCAGCAGTGGTGGCAGTTCATATCGCAGCATTTGGACATGCCGCTGTCCTGATCCGGCGTATCGGCGGCATTACCGCCCGGACAGTCGGAGCAGCCGGTGTTCATATCGACCATCTGAATCTGAACCTGCCCCTGACCACCGGAAACAGGCTCAAAAGCGTGCGCGGCGGCCACATAGCCGCTCAGAACGATTGCCAGAATGATAATATGAAATACCCAGCGCATGTGGATAACTTAACACCCGTAACACTTTTCGACAACAGGAAGATTTCCTTTAACAACTTGAATTTCAAAAGTTCAGCATCTGTCGCTGTCCGCTCCAGCAAGTCGGTAAAGGCTCCATAAGTTGGGACAAAGTAAGGGTTTTGGGCTGTTCTCCGTTCATGATGGCGGCAGTGATGTCCGGTGCTAATTCTGTTAACCGGATGATCTTACGGACATAGCTATCGCCTAGTTTTTCCTTTTCAACGATCTCGGCAATTGTTCGGAAACGGCCCGTATCCAGCATATCCTGCCATTCGTGAGCACGGACCAGAGCCTTGATGAGGCTCCCGTTATACCGCAGCCTTCCGTTCCTGACCAGATCCTTGCCATCTGGCGCCGTGATGTGCTTGCGTCCAGCGCGGCGCTGGAACTCGACGGGGATATCCAGCGTCACGGGGACATCTGCCGTTGCCGTCTTCCGTACTTCCTCCTTAAGGCTGGGCATGATTTCATGCAACAGCGACATATAACCCAGCGGCCTGAACGTAATTTGCAGAAGTTTTGGATGGATGATGATCCGCTCAATCAGAAGATGGACGATCCGCGCCTGTTCGACCGGGAACAATTCATCCCAGATCACGTTGAACTTGTCGAAGGCAGCCTTCGCTTCCGGCGCTGACACGGCAGCTCCGCATATTTTCCCGATCTGCGCCCTCATTTCCGGGCAAGTAATTAGCTTTTTGACCGTATCCAGCACGATCTCCTCCAGCATCGTCGCCGACACCGTCTTGATGGCGCACCGGTCGTAACCGTGCTTGATCGCCTTCAGGGAGACGTAATAGCGGTACAGTTTTTCGCCGCGGCGCGTGGCGCTTGGCGTCAGTGAAAATCCATCCGGATCCCGCAGAAGGCCTTTTAACAAATACGGCCTGTCGGCATTATCAGATACACGAATTTTTTCTACTGTGTTTTTGGCGAGAATGGCCTGCGTTTTGTTCCATATCTCTTCGTCGATGATCGGCTGGTGCTGGCCATCATAGATAACGCCCTTGGCCTTGTGCTGTATTTTGCCGGTATAGACGGGATTGCCAAGGATCCTATAGAGTCCTGATTTGCTAAAGTCCTTCGGTTCGTAATATTTTCCTGTCGCCGATACCCAGCTTTTTGTCTTGAAACCCTTTTGCTGAAGGTCGCGCATCAGCTTCGTTATGGAGCCGATCTCGATATAGCGTTTGAATATATACTGGACCGTTTCGGCCTCATCAGGGTTTATTTCCAACTTGCGCCCGGTGGCATCGTAGCCGAGCGGCACAACGCCGCCCATCCACATCCCCCTCTTTTTCGACGCGGCGATTTTGTCGCGGATACGCTCCGATGTCACCTCGCGCTCGAATTGCGCGAAGGATTGCAGGACGTTGAGCATCAGCCGCCCCATCGGGTTATCGGTGTTGAAATCCTGCGTCACCGACACGAAGGAGACGTTATGTTCGTCAAAAAACTTGACCATGCCGAGGAAATCGAGCATGGAGCGCGACAGACGGTCGATCTTGTAGACAATGACCACATCGATCAGGCCCATCTCGATGTGCTCCAGCATTTTTTTCAGCCCCGGCCGCTCCATCGTGCCGCCTGAAATTCCGCCATCATCGTAATGCTCCGGCATCAGCACCCAGCCCTCGTGCTTCTGCCCCGCGTCAAGGTGCAGGGATACTTCAGCACATGGCCGACACCCCTTTATGACTTCTGGGATATGTTTGGGCAGCACGAGGTTGAAAAACGCTGGCGTCCCACGCCCCGCCAGATCAGCCAGATGGAGTATGTCTGCGAGTGGCTGCGGGCCGTGCCGGTGCGGGAGAGCAAGATCATCTGGCGGCGCGCAAGCGGTGTGCCGTGGAAGGTGATCGCTCACGAACAGCAGAGCAGCCGGTCGTCCGTCAGCACCTGGTACAACATGGGCATCGGCAAGATCGTCGCCCGGCTGAACGCGCACGATCCGGTCGGCGAGATCATCAGGCGGTATCATCCGTTCTAACTCATTGATAAAAAACAAAAGGCGTGTAAAGACAATGTCTGGACATTTCGGTTTGTACATTCTTTGCAAAAATGTGGCAGAATTTTTCTACGCTCAGGAGAGATACGTTCACAAGACAGACCGTCTACCCCCACTCCCACACAAAAAAAAAGATTTCGGCCGCTGACAGACGCGACGAGCCTCAAGAAGGCCAAGGGATCGCTTTACGTCTGCATGAGTTCCTCAGAGCTGCACACGCTGCAGAACGCTTTCGTTTCGGCTGGCGGCAAGTGGTCCACCTTCATTATCTGGGCAAAGAACACCTTCACGCTCGGCCGCTCCGACTACCAACGCCAGTATGAGCCGCTGCTTTACGGCTGGAAGGAGGGCAATGATCGCTACTGGTGCGGCGCCCGCGATCAGGGCGATGTCTGGTTCGTAAATAAACCCAAAAAAAACACGCTGCACCCGACCATGAAGCCGGTCGAGCTTGTGGAAAGGGCCGTCAAAAACTCCAGCAAGACGCAGGACATTGTGCTCGATCCGTTCGGTGGCTCCGGCACAACGCTGATCGCCTGCGAAAAGCTGGGCCGCCAGTGCCGCATGGTCGAACTGGATCCCAAGTATATGGACGTGATTGTCACGCGGTGGCAAGAATTC